>Ga0335085_10000346_pt1 | contig 135943 bp, 217 predicted proteins | sample Lox_Sample_45_FD_206712 | JGI IMG/M metagenome (GOLD analysis project Ga0335085, IMG submission 206712) | Soil microbial communities from Loxahatchee National Wildlife Refuge, Florida, United States - Lox_Sample_4.5 | ecosystem: Environmental > Terrestrial > Soil > Wetlands | place: USA...
TGCAGCACCGCGATTCTGGTCTCGGCCGGTGCCCACATGAACATGTGGGGGATGAATTTCTCCTCGGTACGATGTCCCATCAGTTCCAGGCGACGCAGCTCATTGATGATGGGGTTGGGCGTCCATCCGTCTCCGTCACTGACTATGAGCCAGTCGTATTTGTCCTGGTGTGAAAGGCGCATGCCCTGGGGAAGCAAGCGCGACAGGCGATCGACGGTCTCCTGGTCAGGGACGGAAAGCCTGGCTGCTTTTTGCGAAAGACCTCCGTTGCCCAGCAGGTATCCAAGGAGATAGGGATCAATGATGGATTCGGGTTTTGGGCCGAGGTCGATGTGGGATGGGACGGTGGGGATGAAGTGACGTCTTTTGCCGCTCGGGTCCGTGAGAGGAAGAGACCTGATTTTTTTGAGCGGGAGGATTTTTAGCGAATATCCGCGGCTTCGTCTGTCTGATGTATTGACCCCCCAGAGATGATCGTTACAGCACTCGGTGGAGGAGCCATCCTGGAAGTGAAGCCTGTAGATTTTCTTTGTCCCCTGGGGGAAAATACCTGTCACGTGGGAAATACCCCCCGCCAGGTTGATGATCGGATGGCCAACTTTCATGTTGCCCATTCGGACCCACCCTGCAGGGGTCAAGATCTTGGCTTCGAGAGGTTGAGCTTTCCCCAGCCCGGGTGCATCACCCAGCAGCGTCGATTCCCGCTTGGCCATGTAGGCGATGCCGGCCTTCTGGTACCCCTTGTAGGACCAGCCGCGGCGAACCAGCTCGGGCGGGATGGGGATCTCGATGTCCGCATCCGTGGCGCGCGACATCTCGACCGCTCTCATGTGGTTTGCCAGGGCGGCCAGGGCGCGGTCGTCGGCGTAGGCGGAGAGCCTGACCGCGCTCTCGGGCTTCCTGGTCCACCAGAGGCGTCTGATGCCCTGGACGCAGGCCGGGCAGGTCCTTGGCCCTGCCCTGCAGTCCTCGGGTGATGAGTGCCACCACCATCCGGCCGTCTGGAAAGCGGGCGCCTCGTCTACGCGGCCGGCACCGAGGAAGATACCGCCTCTGGCAGTGATACGCACGTCGTTGACCAGCTCTGCTGGTCAAGATAGAAAAGATTGCGAGGCATCGGCAACGAAATTCGTCGCCGCATCGCACGCTAACGTATCAAGATCTCATCAGATCTGAGAATGGAGAGGTGCGTCGGGCACTCCTGACTCTCTTATGAATCAGGATCGAAGTGAGCCGAGGTCGAGACGGTTTCCGGGGGCTTTGCCCTGCGCCGAGCCGGCCGGAGGAGGAGGCGGAGCCGGCCGGAGGAGGAGGCGCTACCCTGGTTCGTTGAACAGGCTCTCCGGAAGAGCGTCGATGAGGTCGGGGAGCATTCTGAACGCATCGATGCTTTGCGTGGTCTTGCTGTCGGTGGTGGCTTCGTCGTTGATCTCCTCCGCGAAGACCACCCATTCCTCTTCTCTCCTGGTCTCGGGCTCGATGCTGTCGAACTCGACGAAGGTGATATCCTCGATGGCTGGCGGCGGTGATGCCTCGAAGGTGAGGAGAGAAGACTTCTGGGTAGGCTCGTCGTCGGGTGGGAAATACACCACGCCCTTGACCGTGGGATCATCGAACGAGATGGTCTTGACCGTGGGATCGTCGTGAAGGCTCACAGAGAGCCCAGGGCGCGAAGGGTGACGGGGTCCAGGGCCGGCAGGCCGATCCAGGTGTCCTTGATGGCCGAGACGGTGGAAGCATCGTCGTCCTCCCGTTGCTCCTCGATGATGTCCTCCTCGGCGATGACCTCCTCGGAGAGCGGCTCGGCGGGCACGAGGCTCTGGTCGGCGTGGGTGACGGAGATGGCCACGGACACGCGTACCAGCTCCACGGGCAGGTGCCACCTGTCGAGCCGGATGGCCTCGGCCGCCACGTATTGTCGGAGGGTCATCCCGCAGGCTTCTGCTTGCTTGAGGATGACGGGTAATTCGGTGATGCTGACCCTCGTCAGGAAGAGGGCCATTCCCTCGTCGGTGGCAGAGTAGGTGAAGGAGCTTTCCAGGTTCTTGTGCATGACTGACTGCCTTTCTCGGACCCCCGGAGCTATGGTCGTCGAGGCGGCTATCTTGCGCAAGATAGAAAATAGTCGGCGGCGATCTTTCCGGTGACAGCGCCGGAAATGTAGGCAGGTGGATGTGGTGGGCGGAGGTGTAGCAGGTGATGTGGTGGGCGGAGGTGTGGCAGGTACAAGGAGAGAAGGCTTCCGGTCAGACTTTTTTCTTCCGGGCGGAATCGACCTTGGCCTGGGCATGGGGAGTCGGGTCGGGCAGGACGCCTGGTACGTTCCCGAGGCGCAGGGCGCGAAGGGTGTCGGGGTCCAGGTCTTCGTGGAGGATGGCCAGGACCTTCCTCCGGGCCGGCTCATCGAGGAGATCAAGGAGGTGAGTGAGCGCGAGGCGGGCTCCCTCGTAGCGCCTGGCCACGGCGGCGGATGTCGGCTCGTAGCTGTCCTCCAGCTTTTCTTTCAGTCCCATGGTCATGTTCCGAGTTTGTTGGCGATGACCGGACCGTGCATCCAGTGTTCGCTGGTCTGGACGTGCCCCTTGCGGACGTACTTGCCGACGGCGCGCTGGAAGTCCTCGAAGGGGAACTCGCCGGCCACCCGGACGACGAATCCCTCCATCTCGTCACCGAGGTGCGTTGATCGAAAGAGTGTCCTCAGGACGGCCTCATCGAACGGTCCATCGTAAAGGACAGGGACGGCCTTCAACCCGATGAGGGTCAGCCATTCGAGGGTGGCATCCCATGACAGACAGACGTTCCTGTCATCCCATACCGAGAAGGCAAGGAAGTACGCCGGGAGGTTCTTGTAGGCGATGCTGTGACGGGCGTAGAGATTCTCGCCGCAGACACGCCATCCCCGGGGGATCTCGTGAGCAAGGGCCGCGTGCATTTGCTTGACGTGGGTACGCGAAGGATGGGCGGCGGAGTCGAGAGAACGTGCATGTAGACCGTCGTGGTAGAGGGTCGTGTTCTCGCCGTCCATCTTGACCGTGACCACTATCCGGTCGGCGGCCCGAAGAAAGGACAGATCTGCCATTACCTGGTCGTCGTCAGAGACGCCAGGAGACCACGGGAGGTGGTGTGTGCGTGGATACTTGATCTTCATTTCGTTACCCCGCGAGCGCCGCCATCTGGCCGTTCATCTCCTCCAGCATCTTCTTCGCGAGGTCCAGCTCTTCTTCGCTGCCCCCAGTGGCGCCGTGGGTCTCGATGGCCTCTTCGAGGTTCGAGACGTACTGGTCGAGGGCCTGACGGAGGATGTGGTTCTTGCGGGCCTGGAGGGCAGCGGCCTGGCGAGCGGCTTCCTGGCGGGCGGCGTCCTCGGCTTCGCGGACGGCCTGGCGGGTGGCCCGACCTGCCGCCCAGGCAACGGAGTTCTTGGTGGCCATGGCCTCCGCGGCCAGCTCACGGGCGAGGTCCTTGGCGGTGTCGAGATCTCTGCAGTAGGCGACCGGGCCGCTTACCCCGGGTATGCTAGAGACGTAGAGCTGGTAGCGGTAGCCGGCCTTGATCGAGGCTCGGTAGATGTTCGAGGTGAAGATGTGTCCGAATATGATGGCGAAGGCGTGATGCTGGCCGACCTCGCGTAGCTCATAGCTGTCGTTGGTGGAGCTATGCACCCACCGGAAGCGGGGCTCCGGGGCGGTCGTGCCGTAGTCCTGCGAGACACTGGCGAGTTCCGCGAGTTTCATGGTGAAACTATCATCGGACACTTTGCTATTTTAGTAAAGCGATAAAATATAATGCGACGAGCGATGATGAAAAACACCGTCGCTCACGCGGGTTTGCAGACTACCTTGACCGCACGAGAACGCGATCTGCCGGGATGCTCTCTCGCTCCTTCTCCTGCTCTGCGTCTTCGAGCGGGCGCAAGCGGTAGAGATCTCCCGTATCGATGCTCGGGCAGTAGCAGCCTCCGAGGTCGGCGGAGCTGTCGTCGCTGTCGATGAAGTACCGCTTCGACGGGCATGGGCTGCCGTCTATCTCGTGGACGTTGTCCTCACCCTCACTCCCTTGGACGAGGTAAACGCGCAGCACAACGAAGGCGTGGTATCGATCACCCTCCTTGCGTTCGACGAGGGTCATGCCGGCATCCACCTCGTCGTTGCTCCTTACGGGGATGAGGTCCTCTTTCTTGATGGCGTCCATGGGGCGAAGTCTGGCGCTGTCCCGGCGGATGGCAACTGCTGGTGGCGCTTGAGGAGGCGGAGCCGCTTGCCGCTTGCCGTACTTGGCGAGGTCTCAGCGGTTCTTGCATCGGTCTGCCAGCGACTCCAGCCATGACGGCGCCGGCAGGGTAATAGTCACGCTCCGGGGCGAGCCCCATGTGCGGGGGACGAGCGTCTTGCGCTCCTGGTGGCCAAATCCGTGCTTCTTCAGTACGTACGCTGTCTCATAGCCCCGGTCGCCCGTCACGAGTCCCTTCTTCTCAAGTACGGCGACCGTGCGGAACCAGTTCGAGGCGTCGCGACCGGCCGTGGGGTAGCCGCCGGGAATCTGGGATTCTCCCACCTGGCAGAGGTGTTGCAGGAAGCGGAGCTGTGCGAGCGTCAGCTTGAGGGGGTTCGCGTTCATCACCCTTCCTCTGTATCGGGCGTGGTGGGTGTGGCGGGCGTTGTCGGGACCGAAGGGAGGTCTGGAAGCGTCGGCTCGTAGTCTGCGGTGAACTCGATTTCGTAGGACCCGTAGGGGACGGCGGAGGTGCGGCCGTCGCGCCGGTAGCGGAAGAAAAATACGATCTTGTCGTCCTGGACGAGGACCGTCTTGACCACCCGGTACGTCCTCATCTCGTTGGGTCGGCAATTGAGACTCCGCCGGGTCTCGTAGATGCACTTGAGGACCGCCCCCTGCTTGATGAGCTTGGCGCTTCGCCGGATGGCGTCCGCGTGGCGGATGCGCTCGTCGTAGAGGCGAGGGCCGAGCTGGTTGCTGCTGGTCACGGCGGGAGAGCCGAGGGGGTTGTCGCTGGTCATGCAACTATTATCGGTCACTTTTCTCTTTTAGTAAAGAGATAAAATAGTGGCTCACCGGGACCGAGCAAATCCCGGAACGGTTACAGCTAGTTGTCGTTTTGACGCGGTTTAGTGCATCGCGTTTTCGACGGTCGACGTCTGGGCTGCGGCAAGCCTTCCGGCAGCGGGCGGCAATCCGGGGCGGGGGCTTCACGGTCTCTTCTTCGCCTGCAGGTACGCCAGGCTGTCCCTGGCGTCCACGCGATCGAGGAGCTGCCGAAGCGCAGCGTCAGCGTAATGGTCGTCGATACCGCTCGCGAGAATCCTCTCGATTCCCCCGCGTAGCTCCTCGGCCTCGGCGCCATGGGAAAAGCCGTGAATGGGGCATAGTTTCCTCGTGACGGGACACCTGGAGGGCTTCATCAGAACGACGGCCCCTTCATCCCCGTCACCGCTCGGATCTTGCGGGCGAGAGTCAGGGCCGGCCGGGCGTGATTGTCCTCATCGGAGATCTTCTCTGCCAGGCGTTCGAGATTGCTGACGAGGCACTCCACCACGTCCTCGCTGGTGGGGATGGTGAGGATGACGCCATCGAGGGCGGGCAAGGGGGGAACCTCGGAGATGCGTCCCGCCTGTCGGAGCCTCATGAAGCGGTCATTGGTGAGTCGTACGGCCTTCTCCGCGGACGCGTACTGCGCGTCGGTGATGTTGATGGTCGTCAGCTCATCGTAGCCTCTGGTGGGCTTCATGAGGTCTTCGTGGTTCATCATGGGCGATCACTCTTTCTTGGTGGGCGCTCCCTGGGTGCGGGTGGTAGAGGAAAGGGGATTGATCTGGGCCGCGATTTCGGCGACGACCCTGGCGATGGACAGCTGGAGTTCCTTTTGCTTTTCGGTGTTGTTGCAGCGAGTGCAGCATGGTCTTTCGCGGTCCCAGGATGACAAGGGCCGTCCTCGGAGGTCGATGAGCGGACCATTGCAGGAGGCGCAGGATGGGATCATGGGCACACACCTGGGCACATTCGAGATCTCCCGCCTTTTGCTACCCGAAGTATTTCTTGAGCGCCCTGGGGCAGCGATGCCGCCCCCAGTGATGAGCATGGCGCTCGCACTGGACGCCACCACTCTCGACCGCTTGACAGCGCCCCAAGAGCTTTCGCCACCAACGGCGGCCGTGGAGTTTGATGGAGAATGCAAGCCCCATCGCCGCAGCTCCGATCGCAACCCCGAGGAACAGCTCCCTCATTTGGCTACTGATCCCTCGGGGGTCAATCGAACTTTTCTTTTTTCCTTGAGGCACACCGGGCACAGTCGGGACCGGCCTCCTTGCTTCTTGAGTCGGCGCTCCTCGTTGCGGTCTCCCTCCCAGGTGCGCGCCACCTGGACGCTGATCCCGGCCTCCATCACCACCTGCATGAGCCGGGAGCCATGACCGCGAAAGTGGCGCGCCACGCGGGCAGAGAGGTTCCGGGTCCAGCCGAGGTAATGGCCGGCGTGCTGGTAGCGGGTATCGAAGTGGAGGAGATAGATGATGCCGGCTTTCATGGGGGAGCCTCCTAGTTCCGCGACTTCTGATCTTCTTTCCTGGTCTCTGCCTCCGAGATCTCCTCCAGGGCCTTCTCGATGGGGTTGGAGATGGTCCGTGGACGGCTGATCATGCGCAGGGAGCCGCCATCCCAGTCGAGGATGGCCTCGTCGTCGCCGCCGAGTCGGTACCGTCCGGTCAGCCAGGCGTGCTTGCTCATGACGGCGTTCAGGATGGCCTGCAGCTCCAGCACGAAGTTGTAATGTCGTGCGTTGGCAAAGGGCAGTTCCATGGTGACGGAACCACAGGGGTGCCACTCCTCTTGCCGTACGCTCCACCTCTCGACAGTCACCTTGACGTACATGGGATGTTTTCCCCCTATGCGTGCACGAGCAGCTCGGGCGCGGTATCGACGCTCGGTTCCTGGATGGTGACCGTCACGTTGCCGCCGGTCTCCTGGAGGAAGGCCCAGGTGGCGTTGTACTCGTTTCCATGGTAGGCGCTTCGCTTTGTGCCATCGCTGGCCACTGTCACGAGACAGTAGGTGGAGCCATGGTTGCTGCGCGTGACGGAAACGAGGCCGCCCCATACGCGGGCGCCGCGGGCGAGGGCAATGGCGATGGTCCTCGCCTCGTTTCCCACGTTGATTTGCAGGGTCTGGGGTTTCATGGTGTTCATGGCGTGCCTTTTGGCGAGGGGGAGGGCGAGGTGGAGGGCGAGGTGGAGGGGCCGCCGTCGATGGGGTGCTGCCATGGGATATCTTCAGCGCCACGGAGCTGGGCGGCCGGATCTCGGGGAAGAGAGGAGGGGGATGGCCTGGCGATGAGGGTGACGATGATGACGAAGAGGGCGAGGCCCGCGAAGAAGACAGCGAGGGAACGGCTCATGGTGTCGTGACCTCTTGCCAATGGTTGCGCAGCCATTCATTGGTGAATTCGTACGCCTCGCGCAGGCGTTCATCGAGACGCTCCAGGATGGCTGCCTCGGAGCCGGTCCGGTGGATATGGGTCGTCTTGAAGATGCCGAAGCTCGTGCTGGGAGCGGCTCCCTTTCGTGGAACGAGGGGCTTTTTGCCCTCGTAGGCCGCAGTGACCTTGATGGCGTCCTGCCCGGCTCCGCGGGTCTCCACGCCGTGAGCGCTGCTGGCCCGGATGGAGGTGAAGACCTTGATCCGGACCGCAGGATGATAGGGGTTCTCGAACACATATACGATCTCGTTCCCCTGCACGATGCGACGGAAGGACCCGCCCTTTCCGTTCCTGGCCTGGGCATGCCTCTGGATCTTGGTCCCCACTTCCTGGAGGAACTGTTCCATGACCCGGGGGTCGAAGTTCACGAAGCGTGATCCGGGACCACCACGCTTCTTGCCAGCGCCGCCGCCGTCCTGGCTGCTCTCGTTCTCGTTGCCCTCATCGGCGGGAGTCATGGGACCTGCCCTGCCCACAGGCGAGCGATCTCGGGGTCGGAATCGATGGCGTCCTTCCACCAGGCAAGGAGGTTCCCGGGGGGCAGCTCCATCGCCGCCACGTCGAAGACGAGCCCGGTGTCGCGCTCGAACTCCATGATCTCGTCCCGACGTCTCTCGATGACCTCGATTCTCCCGAGCAGGAGGTCGCGATCTTCGCGGGCGTAGTGGAGATCTATCTCGCAGAAATCAGCCTGCAGGTCCTGCTTCTGGCGGCGCAGGGTGGTGATCAGTTCCTTGGTGCGCTCGATGCGATGGCTGATGTCTTCGACGTGATGTAGCAGTTTTTCGAGGTTTTTCATGTAGGTCTGTCTCCGCGGACTGGAGACTATCTTACACAAAATACCCCTATCTTGGTCAAGAGAAAAAAAGACTAAATCGGGAAGTGCCTCAACTCACGGATTCCGCAGATGAATTGGGGACCCCAAAGGGGTTTCAAAAAGAGGTCGTTGACACGTATCGGTGGCTCCACTAGTTTGCCCCCTACGATGCACGCCGCGCCCCTCAAACGTGCAGTAGTTCCGGGCTGTTGTACCTGATCGCTGCGGTGGGTCGACATGGTCCCGTGTAGGTTTCCTACCGCCATGTACCATCGTATGCGACGTATGGAAACGTACCGAACATACTGAGTCGTTGTCGAGACATCCGGTCCTGGATACTGGAAGGTCCTGGGTCCGGCTGGACGGGAGAAATTCGTTCTCCCGGAAGGGGAGCGGTGTGCACAAGAAAGGAAGCCACATGGCAAAGAAGGGAACCGTCGCAGCACAGGCCGCAACCAATGGATCTCCGCCCGGGGTGGAGGAACCCGAGACCGAGGAAAACGACGATGCCGAGGTCGAGGAATCGGAGCACAAGGTGGCGATGCCCTCCGGCTATCGCCGTCGGAGCGCTGTCACCGATGCCCCCTGGTTCACCAACAAGGTCGGCAATATCGCCAACGGGAAACTCCTCGGTCGTTACGTGATGACGGCGCAGGAACCTCCCCGGGCGTACTACCAGGTGGAGCTGCTCGCTCCATGCACGGTCACCGTCGGTCGCGGCGACGAGGCCGAGGAGGTCGAGGCCAAGATGGGTGACGTGGTCAACGTGGGCGAGAACTTCAAGCTGCAATGCCTGAAGGAGGTCGAGGTGCCCGAGCTTCTGGCGGGTGCCGAGTACAACGTCTGGATCGAGGTGCAGAAGAAGATCAAGCTCAAGAGTGGTGGCAAGACGATGTGGGTCATCGACGTCGCCTCGAAGCGCCTCAAGGCACCCACGGGAGAGGTCCGGCCTCTGCCGCCGGATGTGTCCACGGCCGGCGCGGGAGGGGAAGGCGCGACTCCTTTCTGAGACGGGCCTCGGTAAAGGCAGTGATGCCTTCTCTTTGTATCCGAGCGATCGAAGGAGAAGGCTGGGGGTAATACCATGGCTCGCCCCGTGACAGTCCGCCAGAGCTACACGGGTGATAGGTCCCGGCTCGCTCGACTGGAGCTGGCCGTGGAACGTGACCCGCGGCTCACCAAGGAGCAGAAAATGTCCATCACGGAGGTCATTCGCCGTCTGGTGACCCTCTTCATGGACCTCGGATCTCTCCCTCCTTTGCCCGAGGTATCAGAGGAGGAGAAGATGAGCAGCAAGCCCTTGCGCCGACGCGTGCGATCTGTGTGAGGGCAACCCCGGAAAAGAGTCGGAATCCTCATCACCTTGCCGTGATGGGTATCTCGACCAGGCCCTCGGCCGGGCGGGGGCAGCGATGGCAACTGATGAAAGGACCGAGGTAAGGACCCCCTGAGGGTTCCAAAACGTCACAGAGTACGAGTCTGTGAAGGTTTTGCCTTGATCACCTTCGTTGTTTGCTTCACTGCCCCCGCCGGCCGGGTTCTCTACCCGATGAGTGCCGCGCCCCTTTTTGCGAGACCCTCACCGATAGATATCGAATCATGCATCGCACAAGACCCATGGTGGCCCGGTGGATGACCTTCTTGACAATCAGATCGGACCACTTCACCACGTATTCAATAACTTTCAATCCCTGTCTGGCAAGGCTTTGAATTCGCGGAGGAATCTCATGACTGACGGCGTTGACAAGAAGCCTCTCAGCTCGCTCATGCTGTATGACCCCGGTGCGAGAGAGTTTCGTTTCAAGGTCACGGAAGAGGCATCACCCGTGTCCATTCCGGAGACGCAAACGCCTGCCTTGCTTGCCACGATACCGACCGCGGCGGAGCGAGACCTTCTGCAATTCCTGCTCGATGAGGCACGCAAGCGTCCTCTCACCTGGGCCGAGGCATCGAATGCTCCCCTTGCCAAGGGACAAGCTCTCGTCTGAATCCTGGTCATGGTCTCCTCGGTCGCCATGTTCTTCTGCTCTCGCTGTGGGCGGAGGAGATCTGGCGATGGCAAGGCTCCTTGCGGTCACTGTGGCGGTCAGATGGCCGAGTTGATGGTTCCCCCGGGGACAGGAGCGGCGGACCAAGTGTCCGTGTCCGAGGGCTCAGGCTCTAGATCTGGACCTGGTCATGGACCCGGTGCCGATGGTGGAGGACAGCAGGGTGGAGAAGACGAAGATGCTCCCCTGCGCGCACGTGATCTCGGTGCAGCCATCGGTGCAGCGCTTGGTCAGGGCAATCCCGCCACCACTCTCATCGGTTACGCGATAGGCCGGGCGGTGGAGGGCCATCAGCTCTTGACCGTGACTCCTCCCGAGCCTGCCCCCGGTCCTCCTCGTGACATAGGCAAGGAAGCCGTTCGCGCGGTCAAGAAGACCGGCCGGCGCATGGTCAAGAAGGTGAAGGGTCTCGTACGTTCGGTGAAAAGATTGAAGTCCGGTAAGCGCAAGGGTCGATAGGAGAGATTCGACGATGGCTGATATTCCCGCTACCTGGCGCAACATCGCAGTTGGCTTCTCGAACATCGTGGAGGGAGACCGGATATCGGTCGAGGTGGAGGGCGGCTGGATGGGCGTGGTGGTTCCACTATCGGGTCGAGTCATCTTCACGAAAGGTGGAGATGAGATCTTCGTACCGGAGTCACTGGTGAAGGAGATGGGTTCCGAGAAGTGCATCGTCGAGAGCTGTTCGAACAGACGCTCCGACGGAGAATTCATGGGTTCGATCTGCCGCCCATGCTGGCTCTTTGCCTCGGGCCGCGATGGGGGCGAGAGATCTCAAGCCTATCGAAATGCCGTCGCCGCAGGTAAGCGCCGCCGGAGTACGCAATAGCTCATGAGAAGCACTTTGATCGGAGGCACCCTGACTCAGGTCCCGGGGCTGACTCAGGTCCCGGGGCAGGAGGTGATGAAGAGACTCTCCATGTCCAGACTCTTCAGACCCTTCATGCTCCTGGTGCGGAGCATGGTGGAAGGGAATCCGCAATGGCGTTTCTGGAGTGATCACGACACCGAGGCGGACTGTGAGAAGGAATACGAGTCTCGTATCCGTGGACTCGGCGTGACCGCCTGGGTTTGGTGGGGGCCAACACCAAATGGCCTCAGGCTGCTGGAGCCATCCTATCGGGTCCCTCTTTACTGTCCACGGTGCGGAACGAGACACGTGGACGAAGGAGAATGGGCCGAGCGTCCTCATCACAAGCATCTTTGTGGTAAATGCGGATTCACTTGGCGTGTCGATCCCTTCGTTTTCGGGGAGGCACCCGAGGAACCGACCTGTGCTGCCTGCGGTCGCCCGGGCTCGGAGTGTCCAGGCGCTCTGACGGGGACCCGTGACTGCAACTGGAGATCATCGGCGCCATGATCTTGAGCGACCATCAGATCTTGGCGGCCCGGGCTCGCGGCCAAATCAAGATCGAACCTTTCGATGAGAAGCGTCTCGGTACGAACAGCTACGACGTCTCTCTCGGCAAGATGCTGTCCTTTTACGTGAACGAGGTGCTCGATGCCGCTCGCCCGAATGAGGTCGAGACCATCGAGATGAGCAAGGAAGGCTTCGAGATGAAGCCCTGGAAGCTCTACCTCGGGGTGACCGAGGAATACACGGAGACTCATGGTTACGTTCCATGGCTCGATGGCAAGAGTTCCGTCGGTCGGCTCGGTATCTACGTGCACATCACCGCTGGTCGTGGAGATGTCGGGTTCATGAATCACTGGACCCTGGAGATGGTGGCTGTTCAGCCGGTGATCATCTATCCCGGTATGCCCATCGGACAGTTGACCTACTTCGAGACGGGCAATGTGATGGTCTCCTACGATCAGAAGAAGAGCGCCAAGTACAATGGCCAGAGGAAAGAGGTACCGCTTCCCATGCCTTCGATGATGTGGAGGAATTTCGGTGGAGGAAACTTCAAATGAATAAGGGTATCTCTCCCAAGGATTTTCTTACAACTCTGTCCACTCATCCCATCGTCTTCTTCGTTCAGTCGATCCAGATGCATGTCGATCGAGAGTATTCCCTGGTCATACAGGATGGCCGTCGATACCGGGCTGACATCTTCGAACGGCGTGATGGTTCCTTCGTGGTGAATCCTCCTGGGCCAGAGGAGGCGGCTTACCAGAGTTTCATTTTCGCCCTGGATCATGCCCATGCTCGCATCATGGAACGGCGGAAAGAAGAACCATGAGCGGCACGGGTGCCCGGGTCTCCACCGGGAATGATTCGAAGCAGGATTATCGGACACCATCAGATCTGATGGCCGCTTGCTACAAGCACTTTGGGCCCGTCGGGTTCGACCTGGCGGCGACGGCCGAGAATGCTCAGCACGAGCGCTATTTCGCTCCCGACGTCATCATCGAGATCAAGGGAACGGGCAAGACCAAGGAGATCATCCGTCATCCGCACCATGATCCGAAAGCCTACGGGCATGATGCCTTCACTCATTCCTGGGTAGAAGTATCGCGAAAGTTCGGTCTCCTCTGGCTGAATTGCGAGTTCAATGCCATCGCCGACTGGTCAGATCGATGCAGGAGGGAGGGGGCAGAGGGTGCTCAGATCTTGCTTCTCACTCCCGCGGCTGTCGGTGCCAACTGGTTCGTCGATAGCATCGCTTCCTTCGCCGATGTCTACTACCTCAAGGGCCGCCCCGCCTTCATTCCCGGACAGACCTACAACAAGGACTGTATGATCTCGCATTTTGGGCCCAGGGCGAGCGGCATGTCTTTCGTCTGGGACTGGCGCAGAGACCTGATTTTGCACCGATGGCGCTACGAACGCGAACGCTCTTCCAAGGAACTCCCGGTGGCGTGAGGGAGAGGGAAGGGTCGATGAAAAAGGCTCGCTCGATCAGCAACGAGGCATTCGAGTCCATTGCTGATGTCAGTCTCTTGCAAAGAAAGGTCCTGGAATTCGTGGTGGACAGGGGTCCGCATGGCGCTACCTGTGATGAGGTGGAGCAAGATCTGGGGCTTCTTCATCAGACTGCCTCTGCCCGGGTATCTGAGCTTTATGGCAAGGGCTATCTCCAGGATTCTCAGCGGACCAGACTTACCCGGTCGGGACGCAAAGCTATCGTCTGGCTGTCGGTCTATCCAAAGCCTGGAGACCCCCAGCAAAGATTGCTTTTACCGAGGGAGAAGCGTCGATGAGCACGCTGGTGGCAGACCTGGCCGAGATATTGGGCTGCAAAGAGGATGAGGCATCCATCGTCGATACTCTCGTCGCGGCTATCAAGAATTCCAGCACTGTTTCCGAGCTGGCTGACATCTGTGACCTTGACGCCGATAACCTGATAGGGAGTATCAGCAGCATCCAGAATGAGCTGGAGAAGGTACAGGATGAGCTGGCGGAGACACAGCGTTTATTGACTGTTAACGAGAGCTTCCTCGAAGCCATCCAGGAAGCCTTCGATCTCTCCGATCGCGATGTTCTCATGATCAGTCAATCATCAGACCCTGCAGGCATGGTCAGGCGTCTCTTCATCAACGGACCACCCACGAAGGGTAATGGGCTTTCCCCTGTGGAGAGTCGCATCCTGAGTGGAGTGGTGGTTGCACTCAAGGACGAACGAAAAAAGCAGGAAACGCAGGAGATGCAGGAGACCCAGGAGGGAAGGAACGAGGGAAACGTTCGAATCTATCGTTTGACCTGATGGGCAAGACGCTCCGTGAATTGCTCCGTGCCTATGAGCGCGACATCGTGCTCAAGACGATGCACGCCAACAGGGGAAACTACGATTTGACGGCGGCGGCCCTTGGTATCACGAGACGTGCTCTCGACAAGATTTTACTGCGTCACCACCTCGCCAAACGTCGTTACACCAAGGCTCTTCCGATAACCAGGCAACACACGGCTACTTCCATGAGCAAGGATGAGAAGAAAAATGTCTGAAAATATCACCGAGCTACCAATCGACACTGCATTGCTCAGGAAACTGGTGAACAGCATCTATCGTTCGCAGGAGAGGGTGGGTACCTGGTTGGAGGAGGACATGGCCACTCACTTTGCCGACCTGCATGCTCGCGTAACCGATGCCTGGAAGAGCTTCCAGGATGGGCCACCTTTCGATCTCTTCTGGATGGAGCCGGATACGGGGGCCGAGGTTCCGCATGGAAAGGGCACTCCGGCGGGGATGGGGGCCGAGCTGGGAGACCTGGTGCTCACCGCCATTGGCATCGGTCATCGTATCGGTATCGATATGGCCAAGGTCCTCATCGACATGCTCTTCTTTTACGAGGAGGTCCTCAAGCAGGCCACCTCTGACTGGACAATGGTGAAGGACGGTGAAGCCGGAGGCGAAGCCGGAGGTGAAGCCGGAGGTGAAGCTGAACAAGCTGGCGAGTTCGAAGAAGAGGATGAAGGCGGCGGCTCTGCCGATGATGAAGGCGGCGGCTCTGCCGGTGAGGAATCATCGATGGTGGGTTCCGAGGCGAAGAAGTCGTGAGGCTCATCAAACGATACAAGAACCGTAAGCTCTATGACGTGAGCACGTCGACATACATCAATGTGATCGATATTCTCAAGATCGCATCCCGTGAACCGGTCCAGATCATGGACCAGGCGACGGGGAAGGAGATCACGGCCCGGATCATCGCCCTGGCTCTCTCGGTTCGTGAGGACCGGCAGCCAGATCTGATGGTCAAGGAGAAGTTGCTGGAGCTGGTCAGGTTGCTCGACGGGAAGGCGACCGACTCCTCCGGGAATTCTCTTGCTCAAGATGGAAAATAACGCTATGGACGAGAGCATGTACCGGGAGACTCGACCGGCTCGACCGGGATGAAGAGACCAGATGGCGTCCTGGTCATGTGTCACGTTCGAAGGTCCCGACACCTGGCATGTCAAGATGCACCTTGTACCAGGTTGTCTTCTTGGTCCGGTGATACGGGACGTTTCCTTTCGTCATGGTGTGCAGTCCAGTGATATCAAGATCGTCGGTTCCGGGGAGATTTTCGAATACGACCCTGGAGGAACGATGCTCATTGGACAGCCCATGGAGAGTTTCTACCTCGACGGTGTCATCATTTCTTGCTCAAGCGGCAATCTAGATCGTCTTCACGCTGCTCTCTGGGAAGCGCGTCTCCGTGAAGGAGAGGGCGAACATTACAAGGTCTCCGGGTATGTCCTGTCTCTGGTATTCACGCCCGAGCAGCGGCGAGAGCTGATCGTGTCCGTGGAGAGACGTCTCAAGAAAGCCGAGTTGCTGTGGGCGCATTTCATTGGGCAGACAGCCTCTGTGCTGCCCGGCCATTACGTTCGGTTGGATACCGATGGTAAGGCAGGGGGTCACTGATGGAACGGAGGGGGCCGGGATATGGGCCGATGAGGCTCGTGAACAGTTCGTCCGAGCATCAAATCTCGTTTCATGATCTCGGCTCCCTCCGCCGACGCAATTCGTCGAATGAGAGGAGGTGATCGATGAACCTTCTGGAGTTTGTTGACAAGGTTATCGAACGGGGCATCACCATTCTGGGTCGAGGCACAGAGAGTCGAGCATGAGAGGAGGAGGGCACATCGAGAAGGAGGCTTTGAGGGAATTCTGCGAATATATCCAGCAGCACGTCACCACCATTTCCGTCTTTCGTGATGGGAAGCTATGTCGGCTTTCAGACCTGAGTGCCGTCGAGGCCATTCACGAGGTGATGGGCTTTCTCTCCGTGGGACACGTTCCCCTGGACGACGTATCTGAACACTGAACGGGAGTTGAACAAGCGGAAATGACCATTGAAATCTTGACCCTGGCCGATCAGATCGAATCTGACTGGTTAGGTGAGCTTGCACTCATGCGTAAGAACGGCTGGACGGTCGCTGTTCACAATGACTATCGCGATTCGGGGGTGCAAAAGACTTTCTGGCTCTTCACTCACCCGGATGGACAATGGGTGAAGGGTGAAGCTTCCTCCGATGCGATGGCTGTCTACGAAGCGTTCTGTCAGACGAAGCTCGGTTTTCCCACCGCCACGACATGCTCCCGTTGCGGGGGATCTCTGCAGCCCTACAGCAGTGGTCTGGCCTGTTTCTCTTGTCCGCTTTTTCTGGAGAAAAACCGCTGGTGGCGTATCTGTTGCGACGAGGCTCACCAACACGCTTACCGGTGTCTGATCCCGGACGATCGCTGAGGGAACGGCCCCTCTCGGCCAGGTAATTCGCCAGGCACTCGACGCGTGCGTTAGAATATGCACCACGGATGAAGCTCGTCCTCGCGAAGGGTGGGGACGGTGAAAAATGGGGGGATGATCAGAAATGGCCATTATTTTCAGCCTGAACCGTGAGTGGGAACCTCAGCCAATCCTGGAGGGGACTTCCGAGTGGACTTCCGAGGGACGTGGATCTCGCTATGTTTGCCTCAATCCCCTGGACAGCAAGAGCAAGGACACTCTCCTCGAATACCGCTTCCCGAAGCAGTCCTCGATGTTTTTCGTCTGGGCCGATCATCATCAGGCAGACGAGGTACAGCGTGGTCTAGATCTGTGTGGTGTTTACTACCAGCAGATGGGATTGCTCCATGGCAAGGCGGCTCGCGGGCCTTTTCGTGAAGATTTCGACGAGAATGAAGTTGGCCATGCCCGTGAATCACTGCTGGCGCAGAAGAGGCTTCCTCCCGCAACGGACGATGTCGATGCGTTGCCGATCGAAGGCGATGTGACCGAGGCGGAGATCTACGCTCATCTCGTACCCCATTCGTACAACAAGACGAATCATGGGTACATTCACGTTCTCGACTGGACGTGCCAGGTGGTGACCAGCGGTCCTGGCCATGAGGTTGGTCAGGAGGTCATCGCCGCTTCGCGGGCCTTGTTGCCGTGATGGCCTGGCCTGAGTTGGCTGTTGGCAGCCTGAGCGACGAACACGAGATCGGGATCTATTATGATTACTGAGACCGGCGATACGGAAGAGGTGGCATGAGAAAGATATCGCCGTCCAGGTCCACGACGATCGTGTCGAGGGAGCCAGCAGAAGAGGGGAAAGGGAGATCTGACAAGCTCTCCCGGGCCGAGATGGCTCGCAAGATGGCAGCGCTGAGGGTTCGGGCGAGGGAGCTGAAGGAGCGCAAGGAGATCGAACGTCTCTATGGAGAGGCGGTGAACTCCTATCTTGCGACGCTGAGGGACCTGAAGCGTCATTTTTGACCGGTCTTCAGGGTGGTGGGGTCGTGGGTGTGAACCGTTTGATACTGCCGTCCGGCATCACCCGGGGGCGCCCCTGGGCCCACCAGGCGCGGCGGCAGGTGCGGCACTCGCAGGGACAGACGCGGGGGAGGGGTCCCGGGATGTGGAGAACGCCACCAGCGCTCTCTGCGACGTCGTGGAGCACGACGGGACAGTCAGGATGTGGATGCTCGGTGCCCCATGCGATGCACGTATCCTCGTAGGACTCTTTGTCCGACATTGCCACACCATACCTTACATTAATGATGGCCGGTCTGGCTATGAGCAGTTCTATGGTTTAGCTCATTGTGGCGAAAGGTCGAGCCGTTGTGTTCAGGCCATCTCGCTTGCCACACCCTCGCCAAGCCAGAAGGCGATGTGGCCGGTGGCGGGCCGGGGACGGACGTCCACGTGGATCCATTGTGGGTAAACACCCCAGCCACCGATGAGTGGAAGTGCGCCATTCCCGAGCATCATCTCGATGAGTCTTCGCAGGAGGGGGATATCCGCCAGCCGGACGGGATGGATGTCGGCCGCCCGCGCCGTCATGTGCTGGCTGTCCTTGGCCGTCCCCGGGGTCCTGCCAGCCGCCATGGCTGCCTGCCGGAGGGCCTCGTTGTAGGCGGGGGTCCGGTACCAGCTCGTGACCATGAGGGGTCCTCCCCAGGCGTTGCGCAGGATTTCGAGCTGCGAGGCCAGCTGTATGGCGTTGGGCTTGAGCGCGTCCGGGACGCTGGTCCCGTCATGGCAGCGCGCCTCAAGCCAGGTGAAGTGTTCCGAGACGTCGAGTACCGGGTCCATGCCTTCGCATTATGGACGTACCTTGACGGTCAGTTCCATTTTATCCACGGTTGCGATCTTCCTGGTGGCAGGGTCATCCCAGCCGATGGTGAGGAGGCGTGCCGTGATCTTTGCATGAATGGCATCTCCAGACTCCGTGGGAATGACGATGTCATCTCCGACTTGAGGGATCACCACGCAGTCCCAGTCTTGATAGATGGCGATGACTCCCATGTTGATGTCGCGGATTGTGATCATTTTTTCTCCTCTGGATGGCGCCAGCAGCGTTTGCCGTCTGGCATGGAGTGACAGGCAGGGCAGATCGTGACGCTGACCGATTTCCTGGCGTCAAGAGCACGTGCATCGGTATCGGACAGGTAATCGGAGCACCAGGGAGCCACGCAGCAGACAGCCTTCATGGGTCGCAGGCAACGACAAGATCTACAGTGCATATTGCCACTCAATGCCTGGATACATGCCGGGCAATTGATTCTGCCCAGTCCGTAGACGGTCTCGTCGGCATCGCAGAGGCCGGGACCGGTCGAGAACGGATGGTCCCGGTGCCACCGGGGATTTCTGAACCGGCCACACCAGTTGAACCTGTCCGAGGCGACGCCATGGATCATCTTTTTCTTCTTCCTGGACTGTTCATGATGAGGAAGATCTCGGCCGCCTCTCGCTGTTCATCGGTGGTCACGTCGAAGACTGGGATCTCGAAGTGGCGGGCCAGCGCATAGGCCATGCCCGTGCCACCAGGGTGACCGGGTTTCTGCCATCCGATGACCGCCAGGGCCCCCTTCACCACCATGATGTTGCGCCCGTGCAGGGCATAATGGGAAGTGACCAGGTTTCTGGGTGCTGGATGGACCCGCCGTACGATCGCCTCCATGTGGTCTTGTAGTTTCCGTGGAAGCTCGCTGTAGATGACCACCCGGTTCTTGTCCCAGATGGCCTCTTGCTCGAACTTCGGCCAGGGGAGGAAGAGGTGGACCATCCTTGGATCTACCTCGTTGGCACCCTTGGCCCAGGCTTGGTCGGCCCGGAGACCATTGCCGCTGGCCATCCGGTAGCCGAGCCGGATGATCTTGGCTCCCATCTCCTCCATCCATTGCAGGATGGGCCGGGGGGTCTGGCGGGACCCCACACATGCGATCTTTGGGGGATTGGAGGGATTGGGGGGACGGGGGGGATGAGGGGGATGGGGGGGATGGGAGGGATGGGAGGACTCGGGGGAACTCACGATCCCTGGACCGTCTCCCATTCTTCGTTCATGAGTTCGGCGTCTTCTTCTTTCCGGTGTGCGAAGCCATCGAGACTGGTGAGCCTGGCTCTGTTGTGGATGAAGTTGTAGGCCAGGTGCTCTGCCACCTCGTCGGGGACGGTGAGATGGTAGAAGGTCTTTTGCCAGTCTGGTTTCAGAACTTCTTCAATGAGATCTTCTTCGATGGCCACCGTGGCCTCGACGCTGAACCTGACCTTGAAGATCTTCTTTGCCATGTATGCGCCTTACTTCTTGGGGGGTGGCGGAGCCCCGAACCTGGTACCGCACTGGTGACAGCGGTTGACGTACCTGCCGGAGTCCTCGGGGTCCTGGATCTTCTCGGCCGGTTGAGGCTTCTTGCAGGTGGTACAGAAGATCACAAAGTCCGTCATTTTGATGTGGATTCTGGTGATTTTTGAACGAGGGTCAGGGCAGGGCCGCCCTGGCGGCCTGTCTATTCGTCAGACCCGCGAGATCTCCCACGGTACCACCATGGCACGAACAGGCCCGGACGAGGTACTCCCGGTGCCAGACCTCCATCCGTTTGGAGTGGGGAGAAGGGGACTCACAGCTGATCGGCCTTGAGCTTGAACGGAGAAACCACGATGCGAGGCTCGATGTAGATCGGTTTGACGTCGGGGCCGTCAGGGTCTTTCATCAATATCCAGGTTCCTTCGGCAGAAGCAGGTGAGAAGAGGCCATTCGGATCTGCCTGGGGTAGCGTGGCAAAGATACCGGTGGCGGGGTGTTCCATCTTCTGGGGGTTGGTGTACTGGGTGGCATAGGGAATGCCGTATCCTATCGTCTGACCGAGAAACTTGAGGTGACCCGTCTGTTCACTGAAGAGATATGTGTACGTGACAAGGCCATCCTGATCGCGTAGCTCAAGGATGTCCTTCAGCATCTTCCTTTCCCGGAAGTTGTGGATGGCCGGCATTCCCACCTGGGAAGTCCCTTCGCGGAGCATCTGCTCCTGCTGCTGTTGCTGGATGGAGTCACTCGATTGGGTATCGCAGCCAGGGACTCCTAGCAGGTAGAAAAAGAGAGAGGAAAATGTCATGGAGAGCAATCTCATGGCTGACTCCGATGGCGCTCTTCCCGGAGATTTTCGATGAAGCTGCGGAGATCAGATGGCAGGCGGGCGAGGTCGTAATCGGCAGCCCGGTGAAGGATGATGGAAGCGAGCGCCTCCTTCTCGGATGGAGTGGCCTTCACGTACTCGAACTGCATGTTCTGCAGCTCCTGGACCATGCCCTGGTTGTATGCCTTCGATTCTTCGAAGGTCTCCCGCCGGGCCTTCTCGTACTGTGGTGCAAAGACCTTGTAGAGAAAGAAGTCATTTCCCTCGATGGCCCAGGTGACTCCGAGGATGAGAAGAAAGAATCCGGCGAAGACTCCAACGATCAGTTTCATGGATTTACCTCACTCCTTGGCATGATGCTCTTCGGGAAGCTTCTTGAGCCTCCGGGATGCTGCCACGATGACTGTCAGGCCGCGGATGATGTCGATGGGATCGCGTGACTTGAGCAGGCCCAGCTCGAAGTCGGAGAGGGATACTTCGATCATATCGTCGTGACTTCCGCGCATGAATACCCGGTTATCGGGGGTGATGCGGATGATCTCCTCTTGACCTTGATTCATGGAGTCGGGGCGATGCGGAATGATCGACGCTGGCCCCGTGGTGATGAAAGAAGCCGGCGAAGGAGGAGGTAAGCCATCAGGCGTTGTTGTGATTGTTGTGACGGGCATGTTCGGACGCGGATGTTCCATGTCCCTGAGGACGGGGACCTCATCGGGTGAGATGACCGAGCGCTCGCACTGCCGGGAGCACCACTTGTTCATGAGAGAGCCGTCGGTAAGCCGGGTGGCGGACGGCTTGATGTCGTCTCCCTCGGCGATGATTTCTGTCTTGCCCGGAGGAGGAGCCATTCCGAGGGCCCCATCCGGCAGGTAGACGAAGTCGTCGATGTTGGTCGAGAGCATCGTTCTCGGGCGCGCCTGGATGCCCCACGCCTTGGCGCAGTTGCCGTCGCAGGCAACCGTCTGGAGCTGGCCATAGATGTGAATGCGTTTTGAGATCATGGCTTCTGGTGGTGGATATTTTTGAGCTGTTCGAACACGTGGCAGAACACGATCCCCTGCTCCCAGGCATCGTCGAGGGCGAGGTGGCTATGGACGGGCGCGTGCTCGAACCATGCCCTGGGGAAATTCTTCTTGTGGGCGTCCTTGAAGGATGTTCCGAGGGTGGCCATGGCGAGCGTCTTGAGATCGAGACACTGGAAGCCGAAGGGAGATCTCCCGGCGAACTTCTGGAGGTACCAGTAAACGAACATGAAGTCGTAGCTACCGGGGTAGGCCACCGCGACAGGGATGGCCTGGCGGTCCTGACAGACCTTGTCTACCCATTTTACGAAGCGCGGAATACCTTCGATGGGGTTGACGATGTTCGTCCGGGCGGCCTCGTAAGCCTTGGGGTTCTTGTCCCAGAATTCTTTTGTGGTGACCGGGTCAGGTCGGGCGTCCGGGAGCGTGGTGAGGTTCATGGTGAAGCAGTCCATGCGCTCACTATGATCTTTTGATTGGAGCGCAACGTCGACGGCGGGGTCGAAAACCACCACGGCGAAGGACAGCATCGAATGGGGACCGGGGATGGGACCATCGGCTTCCACATCGAGGCTGAAGTAGAGTTCGCGTTTCATTGTTCATTGCTTTCGGATTGACGCTCACATCACGATTTCAATGGCTTCCTGAAGTAGTTCGTCTAGCTGATGGTACTCGTCGGTGCATCTGGCGTCCTGATGGCGTAATACCGTCTGCTTCGACCCCCTTTGAGAGCGGGAGCGTCATTCTTCTCATAGCTCGTGAGGATTCCCTCTCGCTCCAGATCTCGCAGCAGGGAATGGAAGAAGGGGCTGGGTACGAATCGCTGCCACCACGGGCCGTTCATCTTCACTTGATCGATGATGGCCAGCCCATAATTGGGTCCCCGGCTCAGCACGAGGATGATGCGGTCACGGAGGCTGGTGGTGCGCCTGTTCATTTGTGAAAAAGCGCCCACTCCGGGGCAACTCTCACGATCTCGGCCAGTGTGTCCCAGGAGGTCCGGGAGATCGAAACCGAGAAGGCGCCCTTGTGGACGCTGCCATCGATATCCGGAGAGGGAGGCAGAAGCTCCTCGGCCTCCGGTGATCTCACCCAGTTCCAGGCGAACTGGATGGCCTGTTCCATGTCGAGCTTGAAAGGAAACCTCATCAGGCTCTTCTCACGGGAGATCTCATCGGTGACGTAGCGGAGAAAGACGAGGCAGTTGTCCTTGAGGATGATGGCCACGGCACGGACTTCGTTCTCGTTTTCCTCGTTGAAAAATGCGATCTCCATGGCTCGCTTGAAACGCTCGTAACCTTCGGAGACCACCTCCAGGCGGGAGTTGCTCATCAGCATGTGCGTGGGATGCTCATGCTATCTTGGCTCTGGGTCAAGATGAAAAAGAAGTTGACAGGGTACTCATCGGCCGCGCTCCAGTTCGGTGAGTGCCTTGCGCAATTCAACCTCGCGAATCTTTCGTTTCAGGGTTTGCTCGGCGATGCGAGTCTTCCATCGGCGTCCGGCGACAATGCCAGGGCAACGGGCAATGTGATTGGCCAGAAGAGTGTTGTGGCATACGCAAGGAGAGCGGCAAAAGGGCTGTCTCCATCTATGTCCCACACTTCATGGGCGCTTTCAAACGCCAGGGTTCCAGCTCCGAGCGACAGGTAGAGTGCGATTGCTTCAAGAACCTTGCTCATCTGTTTGTTCCTCACGAACCGGTGCCTTGTAGCCGCAGTCGTCGCACTCAATCATGATGCCGCCGCCCTCTCTCTTGTAAGGAGCGCGGAATTTCGAGCTGCAACGGGGGCAGGGCTTGCAGCCGTAGAGGTTTGCTGCCGGGTCTTCGAAATCGACCGCCTCGGCCTCGCCGGTGCAGGGGCTGGGGACGAGGCCCTGTTTCACCCTGGAAAAGGGGACCATCTCATCGCGTGATTCGAAGTAGAAGTTGTGTGGGTAGTCGAGCCGGACGGGGCCCTGGACCTTGTCGAGGTCCTCCCGGGGGACCGGGATGGTCCATGTACAGCCGGTGCATACGGGAGTGGGGTCCTCGTAGGAGATCATGCATTCCGGGCAAGTGAAAATCTCGCCATGGGGAAGTCGGACCGTATCGGCATCGAAGCCGTCCTCGTAGTCGTCACCGTAGTAGCTGCTCGCCTCGTGGGACCAGAGGGTCCCTTCGATAGCCAAGATCTCGGCTCCCTCGAAGGGCTTCGCCTCCAGTTCCTTGACAGTCTCCTCGTCGAGGATGTCCTTCAGGCCCACGTTGGCGACCATGTCTTCCACCCAGTCGACCATGTTGTGTGTGGGCCGTTCGGGGTGGACCGTGACTCCCAGGAGATCGAAGGGAAACCAGCCTTCCTCGTTTTCCTCTTCGTGGTTCCTCTCGACAAGGAGAGTGGCCTTGTAAGTGACGTTTCCCATTCGAGGTTACCCCTCCTTCTTCCGTTCCCAGAACTCCACGGCATCGTCGGCGCCTTCCCACTGGGGAATCCGGACGAGAGTTTTGCAGATGAAAGAGCGGTTCAGTTCTTCATAGAGGAGATCGTCCCCGGTGAGCCCTGGTGCTCCGACGTGGATGATGGTGTAGCCACGGTAGCGCTTGACGGCCTCCGAGCCGAGATTGGTCGAAGGGGAGGGCCAGCAGAGGAGGAGGGTGTGGTCGGGGTACTGGTCGAGCATGGAGACGTCTCCTTGCTCGACTTTCGTCCAGAGGCGGTCCCAGGGGCCAATCGCCAGGTCAGGGTCATATCCCACCCGGAGATCGAAAGGTCGGCAGGTGATCTCTTCCCGCTGGAGGAGATGAGCCCAGTAGCCTGAGCCAGCCCCCAGCTCTATGATCGGTGCTTTGGCGGCCATGGCCTTGATGGCTGCTGGTGTGGGGATGGCGAATGAGAAGAGGCGGATGAGCTTGACCCGGGCGGCATAATGGAAGATGGGAGAGAGGGTGGCATGGCCGAGTGGGGCGCTGTGACGGTCGAAAAACCAGCTCCATCGCCAGGGCCAGACATCTTCCTTCTCGATACCCGGGGGCCTGGCAAGACCCATGTGCTCGGCCACGTCCTGGACGAGTCGGTGATAGGCATACGGCTCGTCCGAGGCGAGGACCTCCTCGATGCGCTGGAGAATCCAGGGGGCATCGGCACCGGGAGTGTCGAGGGCCTCCTCGACGGTCGGAAGAAGGCTGCGGAATTCGTTCATTTGAGGCTCATCTGGTAGATCTTCCCGCCGCGCTCGAACCCTACCTTGCCCCCCACGTGCAGAAGACGGACGTCACCACCGATCGCCTCATCCTTCACCACCTTCATTCCCTTGCTGTCCTTCCTGGCCGAGAAGGCTTCAATCTCCTCTTCCTCGTTGAGGCACACGCACACCCCGGAATCGAGAGTCACGAAGTTGAGACCGTTGGGAGAGATGTCCGTCACCACCCGGGTATCGAAGGTCTGATACTCGGTATCGAAACGGAAGACCAGACGGTCGTAGTGCCCGGCTCTGGCGCCCACCACCATGAGCACGCCTACCTCGAACTTGGCATCGATGATGTTGTACCCATCGAGAGCCTCGATGCGGACCTGGTACCCGCATCGACTCTTCGGGAAGAGCGAGACAAAGATTGATCCGAGCATGTTCTGGATGGCCACTCCCTCGTAGAGGTGCGAGGCCCTTTCCATGACGTTGCCAACGGTGTGCGAGGCGGTCACGATGGTTTTCGCTGGTAGCTCGGAGAATTCCATTTCCAGGATGCTGGTGCCGTTCTTGACGTGGAAGCGCTCACCGCTCTTGGCCATCTGCGAGGCCGTGAAGGGCAGATGCTCCTCGGTCTTTCGCGCATGGTCCTTGAAGGAGATGAGACCGCCTGGAAGGAGTGTGAGAGTGATGGGCTGGTTCATCCAGGGGGTGAAGCCCACCCGGGCGAGAGATCCTGGTGCCGGGGTGGATGTCTCGGCCACCGTGTGACCGTTGACGAGGGTTCTCATGAGCGAGCCCCTGGTGATGAGCGCTGCGCTGCTGCCGCCGCTCTCGGCGTACGAGACCAGGGACCAGCCTTCGAGGTCCATGATTTCCTTGATGATGATGTTGCCGCTCGTGACGGTAGCGGCAGCGTGAAGAGATGGTGGTCCAGCAGCGATGGCAATGATCTGGACACTCTTCGGGTCTGGAGGTGGCAGCCGCTTGCCCTCCTGGAGGACGGCCTTGAGCCAGTCGCGGAAGTGGGCCGGGATGACGTCGAAGGGGTAGCAGCAGCCGGGAAGACTGACCTCCGGACTGAAGGCGGATATGTGGCGCTCCATCCGGTGGACCATACGGTGGTCCTTGGGGATGGCGGCGGAGGGAGGATGGGTACCCTTGTATGGGTGGACGCCGATGAACATCTGGAAGGTGAGGATGCCGTACGAGAACCAGTCCGAGAGGGGTGAGAAGTCCTGGGCCTTCACGGAATAGTCCCGCACCGAAGGCATGATCACGGTGGCCGGATAGCCAGGTGCCTGGTAGCTGTCGACGTCGATGAAGTAGGTCTCGTCGAAGGTCCGGGAGACGAGGATGTTCAGCTCGTTGAGGTCGACGATGAGGATGCTGGCCGCGTGCACATGGCTGATGTGAGTCCGGAGCCGAGCTGAGAGGTTGATGATGTTGTCGTGGGTGACGTGGTTCCGGTCCCGGAACGCCCTGGTGAAGAGCTGGCAGAGAGAGTAGTTGTCCGGGATGGCCGCCATCGTATAGCCGATGGGTGTGGTCTTCTTCTCGTCCAGAATGATCTTGTCCGGCTTGATGATGGCGCTATCACTGATGGCGCCGAGGGCTCGCATCTTGGCGTCGGGGATGGTGTCAGCCGGGTTCGTGTAGATCTTGTAGGCCACCCCATCCTTGACGTAGACCGACGCCTGGCCTCCCGTGGCCACGTAGTGGCGCTGGGTGAGCGAGATTTCCCCCTGGCCCTTGACGAAGACTTTCATGCTGGTTCTTCCGTCACCGGTAGTTCGCCCTTCCCCTTGCAGAGAGGACAGATTCCCCAGGTGTCCAGGTCCAGTCCGGCCGCTTTCACGATTTTCTTTGCAGCAACGTGCTCGTCAACGGCATCATGCCCGGTCGACGGGTACGGTCGCCGGCCCGCCAGCAGACTGGTGAGATCTCCGAGTTCGAAGGAGACCCTGATGATACCGATTCCCATCAGCCATGGATGAAGACCATGGACGGCTTGACCATGGACAGCTTCTGCTTGACCACGGACAGCTTCGCTTCCCGCGAGCATGAGAAGCCGGACCAGCTTGTTGAGAGCTTTTCTTCCATCGGTATAGCCGTATCCGTTGCAAGCGGTGCATTCCTTTGAGCTGGAATTTTCCATCACAGCAGCACATCCGAGTTCGGTGAGCCTGGTTCCGTTCGTGGAGCGTAGATCTCACCCCCGCCGCTGTCTTCCGTCTGCGGAACGTAGATGCCGGCGACCGAGAGATCGTCCGTGTGCTTCCATCCCTTCTCGACGCAGAACTTGTGCAGGAACCTGGTGCAGCGACGGGTGATGAACTCTCCCTCGAAACCCTTGAAGGCAAAGAGCTGTTCGAGAACATCGGTGAGGGGTACCGGCTGTCCGTTGGCAGCGTTCTGGAAGCTCTCGGCACCGTCCGACATGATCAAGACGACATCGAAGCTATCAGGGAAGAAGTGTGTCTGGACGCCGACTGATGATTCTGATTCCTCGTGGTTCAGCGGGATTTCGATGAGATCTCCGCTCTTCCATGCGCCCCCTTCGATCTGACCACCCGTCTTCAATGTCATTGATCTGGTGGTGCGAAGATACCGGGCGCGAATGGCGGGCGTGAGCAGATAGCTCGGATAGAACGGCATGTTGCTGTCGAAGCTCGTTGCCATGTAGGCAATCTGCCCGGTCCTTCGATCTCTGGCCGCTATCACTCCGTCACCACACTGATGCACTCTCACTCCCTTCTTCTCCTTCTTAGCAACGATTGCAGTGGCATCGAGACACGATGCCGGCAGGCAGGCCGCGACAGCCATCTGCTGAGCGTGGAGCATCATGAGTGTCTCGTCGAAGGCCGGTAGGATGAGCCTGGCCGCCCTGGTGATGAATCGGGCCCCGTAGTCGGTGAACGGACTGCCCGGTTCGTCTTTCGTGGACACCCCCGAGCACCCGTCGGAGACGATGGCGTAGGCCGTTCCTTTGTGGCTCCCGGCTATGGCGTAGTCCTGGCAGATGGCATGGGTGGAACCCATGCGAAAGAAGGCGTCAGAGCCCATCGAGGTTCTCCCCCTTTTTTCAGTGAGTGAACGAGTCGGGTCTCAGCGCCAATCGCGTTTCTGAATCGGCTGGCAACTGGAACCCCTTGGCCAGCATCTTGAAGAGGAATTCTGTCTTCTTCGAGAAGACCTCGGACCTGACCCAGATGTCATCGAGTTCACTGTCCGTGCCGCTGTTCCAGGCCATGGTGGCAGCAGCCCATCGTTCCTGGATTTGTTCGAGCGGCTCGGCGAGGCCAGGATGTATGACACAGATGAACTCCTTGTCCTGGGCTCGCAGGACGACGGCCAGCCATACGGGTCCACGTCCATCGGTATGAGCGAGGAAGATTTTATCCGACGGGAACCCGAGCCGCCGGAAGGCTTCGTGATAGGCGAGGCCCTCCCTGATGTAGTCGGGAAAGTCCTTGAGGCTGGTGGTGGAGTCCATTGGTTTTTCCTTGTGATAGAGGCGGGTTGACTCAGCCTCTGAGTTCGCCCACCTCGATCTTGTAACCGCATTTCTGCAGCTCATAGGCGAGCGTCCGCGAGAAGCTGCGGGCCCGATCTTCGGATGACCATGCTCCGCCCACGTTGACGGTATTGTCCCTGGGGAGAAGGACGTCGCAGGCGCATGACCATCCCCATGGACCCGTGCCGAGGTACGTGTCGAGGTTCTTGACAGCCTTGTCGACGTCCTCGACTTTGATGGGCCTGTCGGCCGTGAGCTGGATGCACCATCCCATGCGGATCCTCAGAAAGTGATGGGCTGGCTGGCTGCCCCGGTGCCGATGGACTGGGACTGGCTCGATACTGACTTCGAGATGAACCCCGCCACCCGCGCCAGGGTCTTGGCCGAAGCATCCTTGGCTTCGATGTACTGGTCGATGCCTGCCTGGTCCTTGAATGCCTTCAGGAACTGGCTCACGTCGTGGTCCTGGACATTGATGCCGATGAGAATGGTCACGAGCGACTCCAGGGACTCACTCTTTCTGGCCCGCTCGACGGCCGCCTTGACCGCCCTGGAAGTGAGAGTAGATCCCACGTCCATGCCGTCAGTGATGATGACGACGATGCCGTTGGCGGTGTAGTCGCTGGCAGTGAGCGTGGCCCCGTAGGTGGCCAGCGAATCGATGAGGTTGACCGAGGCGTCATAGAGGGAAGTGGTGCCTCCCGGTTTGATGCTGCCCTTGTATTTGCCGAGGTGGCAATCGTTGAGCGGCCGGAAGCCATGCTCTTCGACTACCTTGCCGTTGAAGGTGAGGAGCCGGACGAGGAGGTTGTCGGCCCGGGGCGACTTCTGGCAGCCCTCCAGAGAGCTGATGAGGCACGCCTCGATTTCTCCGGCGAAGTCCGTGACACTGGAGCTGGTGTCACAGGCGAGCCCGAAGAGAGTGTACTCGGAGGCTCCGAGGTTGTTGATGTTGGTACCGGAGAAGTGAAAACCGGAGCCGGATTTGAAGTTGCTGGCGTCGTCGTCGCTGAAGATGGGCATTGATTTAATCCTTTCGATGAAGTGTTGGGGGCTGCGGGGCCGTGGAGATCATCGGTACCGTCTTGCAGGTGGATTCGTGCGGATGCAGGCATACACCGGTATAGAAGAGTTCAGCACAGGCACCGCAGGTGAGGTCGTAACCGATGTTGCGGCATGCGACTGTCAACTCTTCTGGAGAGAGCATCGTCTCAGGCCAGCACGTCGACCGTGGTCGACACCTGCATGCCCCTGGAGATCATCTCGGCCACGAAGTCATCACCGAGCTTCTCGAAGCCGGGGACGCTGGATGACCCGTCCTTGCACAAGATCATCTTCTTGACGTAGGCCGGGTTGGAGAAGTTCTTGACGACGTCGCGGAATGTGTTGGCGAGGCAGTGGGAGAGGGCCTCGCCCACCCAGATGACCATGTCCGCCTTCTCCAGGGCCTCGATGAGGCCGCGGTTGACCTGGGTGCTGGGGTCCTCGGGGTCGGGCACCTCGGCCTGGACGGCAGAGAAATGCTCGGTCCAGGGGTTGGAGCCCTTGGTGACCACATCGGAGAGGGCGAAGCGCTTCTCCTCCCAGCCGTGGATGGCCGCCGCCAGGATGGGGTGAAGGTTGTGCCCCTCATCGCCGATGAGGCAGTGCTCGGGCCAGATGACGTGGGGGTACCGGTTGGTGGCCTTGAGGGCCTTCAGGTACTTGAGGCTGCGGTCGCGGGCACTCATCTTGTAGGCGCGCCACTTGCCGGCAATGGCGTCCTCAGGGGTAATGAGGGTATATGGCTTCGGGTGGTTGCCGTTCTCGTCCACCCACCAGAGGGGATGGCTGATGTCCACCTTGTGGTGGCTGTCCATCGTCACGTGGATGTCGGAGATCTTGTCCCGCAGGCGCTCGATCATGCGTGCCGCCCGCCTGACGTTCTCGTCTCCCCCCTTGACGTAGAGGGAGCCATTGGGGTCGGTGAAGTCGTTCTGGTCGTCGATGCAGATGATCTGGACGTTGAGGCTCATGGTCGTTCTTCTCCTTTTCAGTTTTTTGCGATGGTAGGGACGAATCATTCCTCGCTCCATCGCCTTTTGACTACAATACGTTGGTGGTTCCTTGCTTCTACATGCGCGGAGCGGGCGAAGCCTTGCGTAGCCTCCTCTTGCCTCTCGTACGATTGATCATGGTCCTCCACTGTCACCACGCCAATCATCATCGTCTTCCAGTAGCTTCAGAATCCGCCACTCATGCCCGGGATTTGCTCTCCGAGCACATTCCAGGATGGTTTCGCGGATGGTACGTTCGATAGTCGCGGGGGTAATGGTATTTTCAGATCTGAGGATTTCTACCGCCTTATCCGTTGCCCAGCAGCCCATGGGTCTCGATCCGGTTCATACCTGGCAGATGAATTTCGCTACGGCCATGGTGAGATCTTTGCAGTAGGACCAGAAGATGCCGTTGCTGAGGTCCAGCCAGGCTAAGATCTGAGAGCTGGCCGAGCGATCTTTGTAGAGCAGGTTTTCCGCGAAGTAGATCCTTTCCTTGAGCAGGTGTTCCGCGGCCCTGCTCTCGTAGGCAAGTCGCTCGATGAAGGTCCGCGCATAGTCATCATGATCACGACGACAAAGGACGTGGATATGTGAAAGAGGGGGCGCTCTTTTTATCTGTTCCTGGGCGTAGACTCTGTCGCTCTTGATCTTGGCAGCGTCGAGAACCACCTCCAGAAGGTGATAGTCCTTCCTCTCCTTGTTCATCGAAACGAGGGCGTAGGGAGCCGCTCCCCACTCGAACTCCACTGAGCCCATGTAGTCGAAAGAGAAGAGCTGCCGGATAATCCCCCAGGTCTCCTGGGTCGGGCGGTCTCTCTCCTTGGCAGTTTTCCCGATGGCAAACGTCTTGTCGCCCACGACGGCCTCGGGGGAGAGGGAGGGACTGAAATCGAAAGGTCTCTTGAGCCGATGGACGAGGTAGGTTCGGATGGGCACTCCATCGTGACGGAAGTAGCGGGATTCAAAGTCGAGCATCTGGAACCCAGCCCATGAGAAAAAGCGAGAACCATGCAATCCTGGGGTCTAATCGCAACCATTCATCCTGACAATGGAGGCATACACGGCGATTGATGTTATCGGGGGTGACCCAGAAATCGAGAATGCCGGAGGCGTCTTCGTTGCAGAATTCGCAAAATTCGCGCCGTCTCCAGGTGAGCTTCGTGAAAGGACGGATGAGGTAACTTCCCTGGTCCAGCCTGATGTCGAAGAAAGCGCTCTCGGCAACGTCGACGTCAGTAAGAGCGTTGTCGGCCTTGATGACGCTGGCTCCAACGACGGTGCCGACAAGAGCATCCTTCTTGAGGGGCGCGAGTTCGTCGTTGATGACGACCCGCGAGCCGTTCCAGGCGTCGCTGAGCTTGTACGAAACGTCTTTGATCGTGGGGCTGTTTCCCTTGTTTTTCTTCGCCACGTTGCCCTCTTCCTCACACCTCGAAGTCGATGCCCCGCTTGAGCAACTCCCAGTAACGCTCCTCATCGAAACGGTAGAGGGTGGCCACCCGGGCCGGCCCCGGGGTCTGGCCACAGGCGGTGAGGATGTCGAGGCTTTCGATCTTCCGGCGGAAGTTGCCCTTGTCGAGGCGGCGCCGGAGGATGACCTCGTAGAGCTTCTGGAGCTGGGGGAGGGTGAAGGTGTCCGGGAGGAGGTCGAAACCGATGGGGGCGTAGCGGACCTTGGCTTCCAGGCGGGCGACGGCCTTGTCCAAGATCTGATTGTGATCGTAGGGTAACGGTTCTCGTGAGTGGCTGGTGCCATTGGTGGCGCCGTTGCTGGCGCCGTTGCTGAACATCCCCACATTGAACCAGTCGGTGCTGGGTGCAACCTTGTGGTCCCCGGTCTTGACCAGGGCCAGGTAGGCCACCGAGATCTCCCGGGTCCCGGGAACCCTCCTTGGATCTCCGAATGTGTAGAGCTGTTCGAGGTATGCAGGTTCGATACCGGTGCTTTTCTTCAGGACCCTGAATGCCGCCTCTTCCAGGGTCTCCTTGGCCTTGATGAAACCCCCCGGAAGCCTCCAGCAGGTGCTGCCGTTGATCGGTTTTCCCGTGGGGCATACGAGAAGGACATCGAGGACGGGTTCCGGTTGCTGGACGCCGAAGACCACGATGGTCACGGAGACGGAGGGCCTGTGGCGGGCGGTGGTCATTTCTTTTTTGGTTCTCCTGCGATCGCGGCGGCTGGTCAAAAGTCGCCACCGCCTCCTCCGGAATCAAAGCTGCTGTCGGAGCTGGAGCTGCTGAAGTCGTCTGAGCTTGAGCTGCTGGAGCTGCTGGAGTCGGAGCTGAAATCATCTCCGCTGCTACCAGCCGAGAAACTCGGCTCGGGTGATGCTGAGTGAGAGTCCGTGGAAAAATCGCTTCCGCTCCCCCCGGCGTCATGAGCGGGTTCGGAGTCAGGCTCTCGGCGAACGGGTTCCTCCACCACGACCTCGCGGTAGCGCGCCGGCTCGGGGATGGGTCGAGAGAGGACCTCGCCCATCATCATGCCCTCGAAGAAGCGATCATCACCGCGACCGCTGTCTACAATCACGGTAGGAGAAGACGGCGGCGAGGGGGTCGGCAGAGTCGGGATCATGAAGGGAACGGCCCGGGAAGGTTGGGTGGGAGTGAAAAGCGTGGCCCGGGAAGAAGAAGATTGGGCCGCAGTCTTCGTATCGTCGGTGGTGGTGGCGGCGATCGATGAGATCTTCTTTTCGAAGTCATCATCGGCCATGATGTTGCGAGAGGCGTACTCGAAGCGTTCCTCGTTGAGCCCCTTGATGGCTTCCTCTGTCTTTTTCGCCTGCTTGTGCAAGAGCCGCCAGGCAACGAGAGCGCAGGCCATGAGAATTCCGAAGCCCACCACGAATGGCCAGATCGGAATGGGTCTTTCCACCACCATGCGTGGCTGCTCGATGATGACGGGGGTGACAGCGGCCGGGGAGGAAGCGGGTGTCATCTCGTAGTGGCGCAGAGTGACTCCCCGTTCGATGATGGCCATGACGCCGCTGGCCCAGTGGCCTTGCCGGAAGTCGGCTGTGCCGGCTCGTCCGACGTCCTGGAAGTCGACGGGGGAGATCTGAGTGGCCACTCCGAATTCGGTGAAGGTGTAGTGATGGACCGGATCTACACCGATGCAGATGGTCGCCGGGGTATCCACGCATCGATGGAGCTGCTGCTGCATCTCGGGCTTGCTGGTCTTCTCGAAGAGCACCTTGACCCGGAAGGGCGAGGATACGGCCGTGGCCGTGATGGCGGCCCGGTCCAGTGGACGAAGGATGCCGATGGTATCGTTGATGGCAACGCTCATCGTGGGGTCCCTTTCCTTGTGGCGGGGGAGTGGCTCTCACGTTGAGCCTTCCGCCTGTTGTCAATTGGAATCAAGGCACCCTCTCCGAGCGCCTCCAGGGCGCAGTAGATCTGATGGGCATGAGGAGAAAGGCTCTGATAGGGGGCGTTGGCCAGCCAGGCAAGCTGCGAATAGCAAAGCGTACCGGGCTTCTGCTCGTCGTTCTCGTAGTCGAGCCGGAGCAAACGTTCCACGTGGCCCCAGGCGTCCGTGGGGAGATCTTCTGGAGTGAAGTGGAAGCGTTTTTCACCGGGGTCCCATGCCGGCCGTGGTCTGCCCATGGCCCTGCGCCATTCGTTGCCGCCCTCGTCGTACTCACCCTGGTTGGGACCGACGAAGAGGTAGGGCAGGCGCTTCTCGAAGGTCCAGCGGGTGGGATCGAAGATGCGGCCGTCAGGAAGGTTCACCCAGCCGTGCTGGATGAAGGGAGTCCCGTGGCGGAGCTTGCCGAAGTAGCTCTCCGGGTGGACCTTGCCGAGGAAGTGTCCGTAGACCGCCACCGAGCCCCGGGGAAGAATGCCGGCATCGACGATGAGGTTCGAGATCTCGAAGCAACGCCCGGCCCAGGTGGGGGCGAGGTACTTGATCGCCATCTCGACGTCACGAAGGCAGGGAAGCTTTCGAGACGGAGGCATTTTCAGCTGGCATCATGGTGTCACCATGACTCTTCGGTCAAGCGAAAAGGAGTCGAATCGACTCCACAGGTGGTGTCACCGGGACTACGATCTGCGGAGATTGATTATTCATCTATGATTCCACTGTCTTGTGATGGGTCCGAAAAATCTCTCTTGACCCGGGTCGGGCCGGCGGGTCACCCTGGAGAGGTCAAGGTCGTCATGCACTCTTCGAGGTCATTCACGCGCAAACCCTTCTCACGGCATCAAGCCGTGATGGGGTGCTGGTGTGTGCTGATACCGGCAGGCATGGCGCCATTGTTCCTCGGTACCCGTACAGACAGTCAGGCGGCCTCGTATGCGAACGTCTCCCCCATCGAGGCCCAGAAGAATGAAGGAGGCGGCCGGCGCTGAGCTGAACTCGAAAGGTTCCTGACTCAGCGAAGGCCGCCCGGAGGAGACTCCGAGGCGGCCTTCGGCTTTTCAGGGCTGATCTACGGTCGTCGGTGACTCGTGGCAGAGAGGAGGAAGCCGTGAACGAAGAGGGCCCCTATAAACCGCCCATTCTGATCTTGGGCGGGACGCTCCCGGGTGGAGCAGCTGGCTGTAAACCAGTCGCCTCTGGCACGGTGGGTTCGAGTTCGAGCCCCCACCCCGCCCACCGTCGCCTCCGTAGTGAAGCGGTGATCACCCGCGCCTTTTAAGCGCTGAATCGTCAGTTCGAATCTGACCGGAGGCACCGAGGAAAAAAGGGATGAAGTTCTACGTGGACGGGAGGTTCTTCTGGTCATTCAATGCGACCTCGGAGGCGGAGGCAAAACGCATCTTCGACCAGCGGTTCCGGAAGCATGAGATCTTGTACACCGAAGAGGAGGACGGCAGTTTCAGGACGCTCGTGCTTCGACAGCCGCAGCCGGCAACGACAGAAAGGAAGAGCGAGCCCTAAGCATTGTTGGTGATGCATCAGACTCTTAATCTGACGAGCAGAGTTCGATTCTCTGAGGGCTCACGCGCGAGTTGATCCGGGTTCGTCCAACTGGCTCAGGACGGCGGTCTCTGAAACCGTCAATCATGGTTCGAGTCCATGACCCGGAACGAATGAAAATGTGAAATGATGCTCCGGGTTCGTCCAATTGGTCAGGACGGCGGCCTTTGAAGCCGTCTATCACCGTTCGAGTCGGTGACCCGGAACGAAATCGTATCTCTGACAATTTCATAGCAACCAATGCCCGCGGGCGGCACCATCCGCCTGCGTTTTGCCCTTGAAGCATATCTGGTGAATGCAACCCGTTGAAGCCGGGTGGATGGTGGTTCGATTCCACACGAGGGCACCGGGTCGGTGGTAGAGTCTTCTCTGCCATGGGAGAGGACAGCTTTCCGGGAGAGGCTGTAGAGCGACGACAAATGGTCCTGGAGCGCAAGGAAGCGTGTAATTGCGGTACGGGAAAGAGAGGCCACCTCTTCGGTGACCAGGGCTGCGAGTACCACGATCACCATTGTGAGACCTGCCATGAACGGCAGCTCTGCACGGCCAGGCAGTGTCAGGATGCAAGAAATGTGTGAATGACGGGGTGTAGCTCAGTTGGTAGAGCGCGCCGTTCGGGACGGTGAGGTCGCACGTTCGAGTCGTGTCACCCCGACGAACGAAGGTCTTTGCCGAATTACGCCAATGAAAAGATCTTTTCTTCTCTCAATGGTGAAGAAGGATTTCACGATACGTCAGATCAGTACCTTGGCTGGTGTCTGTTATTCGACCGTAAGATACTGGGGCAGGAAGTATCAGATCACAGATCAAGTTCAAGCCGAGAGGTCCAGTCCGCTGTATTTTTGGTTCTGTTTGTACTAATTGTGCACGACGATACCATTACGATTCGGCGAAACGGTGTGGTCATACGAAGTCCCTTTGCAACTCATGCTCCGTAAATGGCCGCCGTTATGACGTAAAAAGAAAGGCAGTAGCATACAAGGGCGGATCCTGCATTGTCTGTCATTATTCGCGATGCTTGGATGCACTTGTCTTTCACCATCTAGGCAAGTACTACACTAGGTCTTGGAAACTGATAAAGCGCGAATTACGCAGGTGCGTTCTCTTGTGCAATCGGTGCCATTCTGAGGTTCATGCTGGTTTGCTCGATATTCCCACTGCCACGGTTAGTTTAGTGGTCTAAACATTCGCCCGATAAGCGAAAGATGAGAGTTCGATTCCCTCACCGTGGACGAATCCATTTATGGTGGTCGTAGCCAAGTGGTAAGGCAGCGGGTTGTGGCCCCGCCAATCGGGAGTTCGATTCTCCTCGATCACCCAAAGCATCGGCGTGTGGCGCAGTTGGTAGCGCGTCTGCTTTGGGAGCAGAATGTCGGGAGTTCGAGTCTCTCCACGCCGACCATGGGGCTGTAGCTCATCCGGGAGAGCGCTTCGTTCGCAACGAAGAGGTAGCGCGTTCGATTCGCGTCAGCTCCACAATCACGAGGAGAGAGACCAAATGGCGAAGCTCAAGGACATCGATCTCCAGGCGGTGGGGAACACCATCCTCCTGGCAGGTGCTATCTACGTAGGGGAGGGGAAGACCTTCCTCTGCTTCTTCCCGGGGGAACGGGACCCGTCGCTTCCTCTCGAAGACCTGGAGATGGACCGGGCGGACTGGGAGACCTTCATCCGGCAGACAGATCTGATGGAGACCACCATCCTGGAGAAGGCCGCCGATGGGACCCTCACGAAGGCTGTCGTGCGGAAGAGCCAGCGTCAGATCGATGCAGCAGTGATGTGGAAGGTGTGGAGGCGGGACGGGTACCGGTGCCGCTACTGCGGCGGGGACGATGTCCCGCTGACGGTAGACCACCTGGTGGTGTGGGAGGAGGGTGGTCCGACCATCGACGCGAATCTCGTCTCCGCCTGCAAGAAGTGCAACAAGGTGCGCGGGAACCTCCCCTACGAGGAGTGGCTCCGCCACCCGCGGTACCGAGATCTGAGCCGCCGCCTGCCGGAGGAGGTGAGAGCCGCCAACGAGGCTCTCGTGCCCACCCTGGCTGGTATTCCTCGGTACGTGAATCGCAAGTCGCGGTGAGAGTTTCTGCTGGGGCCGTAGCTCACCTGGGAGAGCGCCGCAATGGCATTGCGGAGGCAATGGGTTCGATTCCCATCGGTTCCACCTCGTCGAGTTTGATTTCTGGGCGCGAAATAGTTTCGACGTCAGGAGAAGACGTTCAGGACGCGAGCACGGGTTGGTCAGCAGGCCCGTCAAAAAGCCGACCAAAAAACAACTGTGAACGACAATGGTGTCGCTCAGGCGCCCGTCGCTCTCGCGGCCTAATCTCCGCAAGGCGACGAGCCGTCAGGCTGCCGATCATGGTCCCAGGGCAGCAAGACGCTAAACAAAGGACCTTCTCCGCCGGTTGTATGACTTGCAGCCGGCAAGAGAATCTGGCCCCGGGGGAACCCGGGAAACCGATCCGGTACGGGATGTCTACCGCCGTACAAGGTCATGGTGGAGGGCTTCGGGGGGCCCGAAAGGGTCCCCTGGTGACGTCGTACGCACCACCCCCAGACGTTGCGACTACGCTCGTAGTGTCTTGAACTGACGATCCGACGGACCCCGGGGCAGTACCGGGCGCGTCCACCTCTGGGCTGCCTTCTGGGAAGACGTTGGTCTCCAAAACCGACGAGCGGAGTTCGATTCTCCGGCAGCCCGCCATGATCATAGGATTTGAAGCCACATGCGAGACCGTGCCACGTCTGCCGCTCGAAAAATACTTGGCGTTAATCCAGATTGGCGCAAACGCGGCAAGAGTGGTGGCCGCTATTACGTAGTCTATTGTCCGGATCATCCACGTTCCTGGAGCAATGGTTACGTATACGAGCACGTGCTCTTGACGGAAATTCGTTCAAGAAGATTTCTGCATCGTCATGAAGTTGTTCACCACCGAGATGGAAATGGGCTTAACAATGCGCCGCATAATCTTCTGATCAAAAACAGAAGCGAACACGCGCGCGAGCATGGGCGCGAAGCGTTGCGAAAGATGGTTGTCTTTTTCTGTCCGGCCTGCTTACAGATCACTAAGAAACGTGCACATGGAACCGCTGTTGCGCGAAAAGGAGTTAGCACGATCTTTTGCTCTCCGCGTTGCAGGTCCTGGTATACGAGGCGTGTTCAACTTCGTCTTCTGCCCAAGGTTCCCGCTGTCAACATTCTTTACGTTTGCCTGGAAACGGGGTGACTGCTGGCAACGTCACGTCAGTCCGCTAAACTGATGAACCTACGGGTTCCGCGAGTTCGATTCTCGCCGTTTCCTCTCCTGGAGAGATGGCTGAGTGGTCTAAAGCAGCCGCCTTGAAAGCGGCCGGACGTGACAGTCCCGTGGGTTCGAATCCTACTCTCTCCTCCAGGAAATCAATGCGAATGGAAGGGTTGGCACATTGGCAAGTCCGTCCTTTTCGAAAGCGGATGCGGTGTAAAAGCCGCTGCGAGTTCGACTCCCGCCCCTTCCGCAAGCCCCCGACGCTCGGTTGATCTCAACCGTGCGTGCTTGAGCCCCGCTACTGGTAACCGGCGGAGGGGTCGAGGTTACCCGCTCTCTTTGCCAAGGGAGAGCGTTACAGCGTGTGGCGCAGTTAGGAGCGCGCCTGTCTGGGGGACAGGAGGTCGCCGGGGCAGAGCCGGCCACGCTGACCATTTCTTGAGGAGACGTGCCCGAGTGGCAAGGGGCCCGCTTGGAAAGCGGAGGTCGGTCGCGTAAGCGCCGCGCAAGTTCGAGTCTTGCCGTCTCCGCGGATTTGTCGATCGGATGGTACGTTCTGGCGTAACATCCCTGAATGACATGACCCATCGAACCTTCAAGCCACGGCAGAAATCGAGTGGCGGATCGCCGTCTCTTGCCCGCCTCGGTGGGGTGGTGCCAGCCAGCTTCATATCAGCGGCGAAGCAGGCTTCGAAGCGCATGGCCGAGCTGGGAGTGAGTCACGTTCTGATAGGTGGCATGGCGGTTGGCGCCCATGGTTATCCACGTCCGACCAAGGATGTCGATTTCCTGGTCGGAGAGGAAGCCTTCGAGCATCACGGGTCCATCGTGACGTTACAGGCGGGTCTGCCCATCGCCGTGGGCAAGGTGGCGATAGACATGGTGTCCCTCGGCAGCAAGGAGCGGAGTATTTGCAAGAGGTTCCTGCGACTGCCCACGGAAGGAGTCGTGCCCATCATTCCCATCGAGGCTCTCGTCTACATGAAGCTCCATGCTGGTCGCCAGCGCGATCGAGGCGATGTGGTGGAACTGATCAAGGTAGGCGCTGTCGATGACAAGAAGATGAGTGCATTCTTACGCAAGAATGCTCCTTCGTTGCTGAGGCTCTGGTATGAGTTATCGAGCGCCGCAGAGAGCGAGAACTGAGCGAATTTCTGGCGTGGTGGCCAAGAGGGAAGGCAACCGTCTGCAAAACGGTCAATGCGTGAGTTCGATTCTCACCCACGCCTCCGGATGTCCTGGTGGCCGTGAGGATACCTCCGTCTATCAAGACCTGGTGGCAGTGATCAGACGAGCACAACACCATCAAGGTAGCGCTCGGACAGTGAGTCTCCCGGCATGACCGAACCGTCATCGTCGAAGCGTCTCATCTTTCTGGATATCGATGGAGTGCTCAATACGCCACGCTACGTGAGAAAGAATGGCATCGACGCTATCAGCCCTGTGAATGTGTACCATCTGCGCACCATCGTGAAGCGCACCGAGGCCAAGATCATAATCTCTTCCACCTGGAGACTCCTGACGAGAGATCGAATGAACGCTCTCGAAGAGCTGCGTCACCAGTTGAACATGGCCGGCCTCGACCAGCCGGAATGTGTGATTGGCATGACGCCGAACATTCTCGACTGGAATGGAGGATGGAGGTCCGTCAGCCGGGGACATGAGATAGCAGTCTGGAGGCTTCTTCACGACTCCCAGGACGACTACATCATCATTGACGACGGATTGGTCACGCCCGAGGACAGATTGGTGAAAACCGACACCAAGAAGGGCCTCCAGGACTCTCATGTCGGCCAGGCTCTGGCTCTCTTCGGGCTTATACTCTGAGCCCGTATTCGCTGATCAACGAGGAAGGGCGCCCCGCTAATCATCTGGGGTAATGTTGCCTGTTCTCCGACCGGGAAACCGATCGGAGAACCTCTTGCGGATGTAGCTCAGTTGGTAGAGCATCGCCTTGCCAAGGCGAGGGTCGGGGGTCCGAGTCCCCTCATCCGCTCCGGGATTTCCTGGCTTTCGAGCGGCATCTGCGCCAGGAGATTCCGTCCCAAGGATGAAGAAGAACGTCCCCTACCAGATCCTCGTGGAGCGGCTCCACCAGTGCTACTGGCCGAGTTGGCTATCCGAGCACTACAATGGCTTCAATCCGCGACGGACGAAGCCCATTGCTTATATCGAGGAGTTGCGGCGGGACAAGGTGCGCAACTATGACCGGAGGCGGGTCCGTTTCTTTCTCGATGAGATTGCGGCAGGGCGGAAGCTTGCGCCGATAGATGTCGAGAGCAGGGTGTACGGATACCAGAGCATCACTGCCCCGCCGGCCTGGGGACCGCCCGAGGTGGTTGATGGCCATCATCGGTATGTGGCCGCCGTCCTCGCCGGGCTGAAGAAGATACCAGCCAATTTCGGGGGACTGACGAGCAGTATCGAATGGTTGATCGGGAAGCGGGATACTGTTCCCGATGAGATCGGTTGAGGGGGAGTAAGTGATGGTATGATGGATGGCTGTTCCCCAGGCGGCAAAGGGGGGGTTCACCGATGACCGAGAGCATGGAAGATCTTTACCAGCGAGCCTTGGCGGCGGCGACGGGCCTCTCGTCTCTCGCGGTTCAGATAGGCGGCAAGACGGTGAAGCTCATTGCTGAGAAGGTCACGATCTACCAGAGTTCGGACATGTTCTCGGTGTATAGCCCCAAGGAAGCGAGCGCCTGGGGCATTGCCGAAGTGACCGGTCATGGTGGCGACAAGCGGATCGTGACTGTCTTTCTCCCGAAGGGGAAGAAAAAGCCGGATCATTTCGTATCGCCACTTCGCCAGGACTTGCTCATTCTCAAGGGTTATGGTCATCCGGAAACCCTGTACGATGGGTATGATCGGGCGATTTCGAAGGTACAGGCGGCCATTGATAGCGGCGCGGCCGTTATCCTGCGACAGAAGAACGCGCCTGGCGGTTGATCAAGTCGTAGATCTCAGGCTCAACCGGATGAAGGTCTTGAACCCTCAATTCTGAAGGGGGAGAATCGGCGCTCCCTGTGTGCGAAGCAACGAATCGGGTGCCATCTCCGGTGGCATGGGGGAATCGTTGACTTCGTGAGGCCGAGCCTGGTGTACTCGGACACACGACACACCCGGTGGTCCGAGGCCATCGTGATGCGACGTTGGCCTAGTGGTTGGGCGGCAGCCTTCCAAGCTGCAAAGGCGAGTCCGATTCTCGCACGTCGCTCTTGAAGTGCCCTCGAAGCCTATGAGGTGAGGTGCCCGCTCGGTAAGCGGGAGAACCGGATTCGAGTTCCGGCGGGGGCTCCGTGTAATGAGTATCGGGGCTGTAGCTCAGATGGGAGAGCGCTGGCTTTGCAAGCCTGATGTCAGGGGTTCGATTCCCCTCAGCTCCACAGTTGTTAGTGAATGCGCTCGTAGCTCAGTGGATAGAGCAGCAGCTTGCGGAGCTGGAGGTCGGGGGTTCGAGTCCCTCCGGGCGCACCGAGATCTGTTTGCTGGTGTAGCTCAACCGGAAGAGCGCCTGCTTCGTAAGCAGGAGGTCGTGAGTTCGATTCCCACCACCAGCTCATGCAGTTTTGTGCGGGGTATGCGAAATAGATCAGCAGCCAGGCTCATAATCTGGTGCATGTGGGAGGCAGAGCCCACCCCCGCTACCATTTGCCGATGTAGCTCAGATGGTGGAGCAACGGTTTCATAAGCCGGAGGTTGCGAGTTCGAGTCTCGCCATCGGCACTCATTTCTTGTTTGCCGGTGTAGCTCAGTTGGTAGAGCAACTGATTTGTAATCAGTGGGTCGCAGGTTCAACTCCTGTCGCCGGCTCCAAAGGCATGTTATTTCCGGGTAGCATCGAGTCAAGGTGCCGAATTAGTTGTCAGCTCAAGAAGCAATGGAAAGAAGATCTGATGCGGTGAGTATTCCAGGGTGCCAGAGTGGAAATTGGGCCGCACTGTTAATGCGGAATTCGTTGGTTCGATCCCAACCCCTGGAGCGTTTGTTAGAAATACAAAAATGCGTTTTTCCGTGGCGAGACACAGATAGAGCCTGCTCTGGGAACAGAATTATTGGCCCCATCGTCTAGCGGTTTAGGACCGCGGCCTTTCATGCCGTGTACGCGAGTTCGAATCTCGCTGGGGTCACCCGCTGTCGCCATCGTCTAGCTCGGCCGAGGACGCTGCCCTCTCAAGGCGGAAACATGGGTTCGAATCCCGTTGGCGACGCATTTAGAATGGTTCAAGGATAAGAGGAAGGATGAGAAGGAGGAGATCGAATGCCTGGAGAAAAGCGGTATCCTCCATACCCTCTTGACGATGACGTGTACTGGAAAGGCCGTCATCGCTGTGGGGGATGCGACAGGGAGCGACTGGCTCGCTTTGGCCGGGACGTCTATTGCCAGGCGTACATTGTTTGGTGCCTCGAAGGTCAGCTCCTGGAAGACTCCGAAGAAGGTCGGAAGATCAGAGCCGAGCTGGCCAGGGAGAAACAGGAAGAGGAAAGACGGAAGGCTGGACTTCAGTAGGGCCTATCGCGGTCGGTGGTGGTTAGCATCCAAACAGGCTGTTCACCTCGACTGTTCTCCCTCCTGTCGCCATCGTCTAGTCCGGCCAAGGACGCTGCCCTCTCAGGGCGGAAACATGGTTCGAATCCCGTTGGCGACGCTCTCGTTCGTGGGTAGTCTCTTCCTCTCGCAAGGAGGATCTCTCGTCAATGGTGACCAAACGGCACTTCGTCGTCACGAGGACCACCGTCGCTCATATCGTCATCAAGAAGGCCAGGAGCGAAGAACACGCCGAGGAGCAGGCTCGTGTCTGTGCCAAGCTCCTCTTCGGCTGCGATGACGACGAGGACGAGGAGAAGAAGGAAGACATCGCCAGCAGCAAGAGAGGCATGCATCTTCTCGCCGAGGGTGGTGCGGAGGGCAATGTGCGCAAGTACGAGGTGAAGATCGAAGTGGAGCCCGACGAGGAGGCCGACGAGCGAGAAGCTGCTGGAGAAGAGGAGGACGAGGAGTCCGAGGAGGTGGCCAGGGAGCTTCGCGGCATTGACGAGGCCCTGGAGACGGTCGAGGACGAGGGAGAGTGGTGAATTCCGAGGATGGCCAGGCCAAGGAGAGGCAGCAGGAGGAAGAGGACGAGGAAATGTGCGGACAGTGTGGTTCCGGGAGGCTTCGGGGACTTCGGAGACGAGAACTGATATGCGGTCGTGGCGAAGTTGGTAGACGCACCACCTTGAGGGGGTGGCGGGAGCAATCCCATGAGGGTTCGAGTCCCTCCGACCGCACGAATGTTTGCACAGGTGGTGTAGCTGGTAGCCACGCACGGTTCAGGTCCGTGTGCCCTTCAATCGGGCGTGAGGGTTCGAATCCCTTCCTGTGCACGGGCCCTCGTGGAGGAATGGTAGTCTCAGCGGTCTCAAAAACCGCCGGTCCTCGTGGCCGTGCCGGTTCGACTCCGGCCGGGGGCACCAGATAGATTTCCCATGCCGCTCTGGGGGAAACGGTAGACCCGTCAGTCCTAAAAACTGATGGCCCTATGGCCGTGCCGGTTCGAGCCCGGCGGGCGGTACGATCTCTTCGCCCCATTCTTTTTTGCACCAGCAACACACGTCGTGCGGCCTCGGGAAGGCGCACGATGGTCGTTGATCATGTCTGGCACCGTATCGACGGCGGTTGAGTCCTGTTTGACCCGGAGATTCGCCCTCTTGATCACAGGGAATGACCTCTGGTGGTTCTTCTGACTGCTTTTTTCCGCGCCCGTAGCTCAGATGGATAGAGCACTCCGCTTCGAACGGAGATGCCGGGGGTTCGAGTCCCTCCGGGTGCACCTTTTTTGCGGAGGTTGGTCTATTGGTTGGGCGCCGCCCTTACAAGACGGTCCAGGCAGGTTCGATTCCTGCACCTCCGACAGTTATTTGGGTGCCATCGTTCAGTGGAAGGACGCTGGCTTGTCACGCCAGTAACGGGGGTTCGATTCCCCCTGGCACCGCTTGACTCAGGTCAGCTCAGGCACCGAGATTCAGGACGAGTCGAGGATCGAGGCCGAAGCTCCGGATGAACGGAGCCAGGATGAGGCGCTGTTCCAGCTCGGCAATGGCCTCGCAGTCGGAGCAATGAGGTCGCTGCGGGCGTACGGGGATGAGCACGTTCCGGCATCGCCGGCAGACCGTGACCTCCCTCAGGGCCAAGGCAAGAGAAGGAGAAGGGGCCATCGACATGGCGAACGTAGGTCTCCCGTGCAAAGGAATCAAGGGGGGCGGCGCTTCGTCTTCTGGCTCACCTATTCTAGGTCATCGTCAGATGAGCCCGGGGTCATGAAGGAGAGGCTGACGATGACCACGAAGGTCACGCCGATGATCGCCCCGTAGCCAAGCCCGACCTTGAACGGGATCATGACCGTGCGTCCTGCGATGGCCAGAGCGGTGAAGAGGCCCCAGAGAAACGTGGCATACATGGCTCGACCGTACCGTTCAACGATGTAGCTGAACGCCACGATGGCGCCGAGGGCCGCTCCGAAGATGCCGCCGACGAGGATGAGGAGATGAGGGGAAAGCTCGGGGCTCACCGCTCGACCGGTGGGCCCGCTGGTGCCGCCGACCATGAAGGAGAGAATGCCGACGATGGCAGATGAGATGAGGATGGTCGAGATCTTGTTGTTGTCTCCGGTACGGAGCCTGGGCATGGGGACCTCCTTGGAATATTTTACTCAAGATTTAAAATACCCGTCAAGGGGCATGGAATCTTACGGGTTTCCAGCCTGCTGAAGGCGCGGTATTGTCTGGAATGGTGTTCGCCCTCAGGCCGCTTCCCTACTCTCCTGGCGCGCTCGCTCCCTATCTCAGCGCTCGCGCGATGCGCCTGCACCACGAAGGGCATCTCGGGACCTACGTCAACACACTCAACGAGCTGCTCACGCGGGAGCCTCGCTTCGTGACGATGTTCGGGGCCATGACCCTCGACCAGATCATAAGGTCGGCGTCAGGAACCGTCTTCAACAATGCTGCTCAGATCTGGAACCATTCGTTCTTCTTCAACCAGCTGGCCAAGGATGTCATACCGAAGGAGCCCCTCCGGAACATGGTTGCTCAGCGTTTTGGTTCCTTCGAGACAGCCCTTGCACGTCTCACCGATGCAGCGGTCAGCCTCTTCGGATCAGGCTGGGTCTGGCTCACCCGCGGGCCCAAGGGCAAGCTCGATATCCTCACCACCAAGGATGCCGACTTGCCAATGCGGCATGGTGTCGAGGCGGTCCTGGCCATCGACGTGTGGGAGCACGCGTACTACGTCGACTACGAGAACCGCAAGAAGATTTACATCGAGGCCCTGCTCGGTCATCTCATCGACTGGGATTTCGTGGCCGAGGGGATGCGGGCAAGCTAGCTAGCGACCGGCTGTGGGAGGCCCTCGTAACTGGGGTATGATTCTCTCTCGGTGAGCATGGACGCGACACGGGCTGCCATCGAGGGCTTCGTCACCAAGTACCTTGCCATCCTGGGGATGGAGGGTGGGCCGCGTCCGATCGTCAAGATCCGGAACAATCTGGTGTCGAAGTGGCTCGGTCTCGATCGCTGGACGCCGGGCGAGCCCACCACCACTCTCTTTCTCCAGCGCTCCATCCTGCATGACCCGAGATCTCTGGAGCGGGTGGTGGCTCACGAGATGGTGCACCACCGTGATTTCCTGCGTATGACCCCCGAGGAGCTGTCACGGCTGCGAGCGATGCTCAATGTGGGCTTCAAGCCCCGTGACGGCCATGGCAAGACCTTTCTCGAAGGCGCTGCTCGTATCAATGCGGTGATGGGTGAGGACTTCGTCAATGTCACCTCCGATCAGACGTACATCAAGGCTCCCAGCACCAAACCCTACTTTCTCCTCATCCGTCCCTATGACCGGAACAACCCGGCCGGTCGCCTGGGCTACTCCTGGGCGGTCAAGATCATGCCGAAGGCCAAGCCGCTGGTGATGCGCTACCTCGGCGAGGGGGCCAAGCTGATCCAGGTGACCGATGAGATCTGGACAGGTGGCAAGGCCAAGATCAATGATCGGTACGGAGGAATGAACATTCCCCGTCCCGGTACTCCACACGAAGCAATGCTGCGAGAGCTGTACGAAAAGGCGCCCGCGGTATCCCCGGAGGGGCACCGGGCCTCGATGCTGGGAGTGATGATGAAATGAGAGAATCACCGTGACCGTTTCTCTCTGGATCATCGCCTCGGTGATTCTCATCACATACATTCTCATGGGGTTTGTCACCTGGAAGGTGCTCGCCCGCTCGGTGAGAGATCGACAGGACAGGGGACTTTTCCTCATGTGCATCATCGCCTGGCCGGTGGTGCTCTATGCCCTCATCTCTTTGGCCCGGTCGATGATGGGGTGGCGAGGGTTCTGAATGGTTTGACCCTTTCCTGGTATCAGGGTCCGTGCGGGACGAGGGGATTGTCCTTGTCCTGTGGGCAGTATGTGATTTGCAGGGCCGGCTGATTCGGTAGCGTGCCGACGATGCACCCCCCGTATGTGCCACAGACAAACTGGCAGGCTTCGAGAATGGAGCCACAGTAGCTCGACGATTCCACGGGAAAATACCAGTATTCGCCCGCCGTACAATATGCAGCATCAGTGGCGCTGCCATTGACTCCTATCCGCTCGCCGGGAAGAGGTCGAGAGACAGCACCATCGGGCGCACAGACGCGAAGATCTGCGGCGTCACATACGATCAGCGCATCGGCACTCTCGATGGTGATGCCGTGGTCAGGTCCACTGGCATCATTCGTTCCGACAGCAGCATCGCTGGTCATGGATGACGTGTCATCGGAGGCGTCCACATGTGGTGGTACATAGATCGAACTGTGGTCATGATGACAACCTGCGATTCCAATCCCGACATAGGCAATTATGATGATGGTGCGCACCTTCCTCCTTCTTTTCATTTCGGTTGCAATCACCCCCTGATTCACACCCGAATTAGATGGACCCCCTCGTACGATGCTCTCGGTCTACGCGCGCTTCCGGTTGTAAATCACGAACCCGAGAGGCAACAAGCAGAGCGCAAGAATCCCGTAGCCGCCGCCGAAGGCGACCCGCCCATGTCCCGTCTGGAGCGCGGACACCTGCTTTTCGAGGGACTCGATGGTTTTCTGCTGTTCCTGGATCGCCTTGATGGCGACCGGGATGAGTTCCAGGTAGGCGATGGACAGCATCTGGTCCTTCCCGACCGGCTTGACCAGGCTCGGTAGCACCTTTTGCACATCCTGTGCGATGAAGCCGATGCGCCTGCCGCCATCGGGCTGGGCATTCAAAATGAACGTTGTCGGCCTCAATTGCATCGCCGTCGCAAGTCCATAGGGTGAATTCTGGATGTCATGCTTGACGCGAGCATCGGATTGATTTTGGAATGTGCCTTGAATAAGGACCAGATTGCCCTCGGATTCGACCCCGGCGCCGTTGGCGGATGTGTTGATGCCCATGACACCTTCGCCGTTCCCCAGTGCATCGCCCCGTACCCCCGTGTCCCCGCTTCCCGAACGCCCCCACACCCCTATGATTCTCCCGTCCCCCACCACGGCGAAGGTCGCGGTCATCTGGAGTCCCATTGCATTGGTTGAATTGGGCGCCCATCCCCAGATGACCTTCACGTTTCCGGCATTGCTACTGGAGAGGTTCTGAGCGGCGATGGCCTGACCGTTGGTATTCCAGCTGTTTGCGGTGATGGCGTTGTTGTTGTTGCTGGTGACATAGATCCCGGAACCATTGGTCGCATGCGCTTCCACGGCCGAGCCGTTGGTCGACGTGGCGTAAAGGCCGTCGCCGTTGAAACCGCCCGCGAAAATGCCATTGCCATTCCCGGTCGAGTTGATGATCCCGAGGCATTGTCCCGAGTTGACGCCGCAGGTTCCGTTGAACGGGAGTGTGAGCTGGGCCCTTGCCTGCGAGGCAAAGGCGAGCACGATCGCCAGTGTCAAAAATACGCGTTTCATTTCGTCTTCTCCTTTTTGTACGGTTTGCTCGTGTTTCGTTCGCGTTTCACTGAGTACGTTCGGATTCTCCTTTCATGGTTCTGGCCTCTCTGGCCGGCCACGGTAGACGGCGGCTCCGCAGGCGGTGCAATCGTCGTAGAGCCGGTGGCGCTTGCGCCCATTCTTGCTCCACTCCTGGTGGCATTCCATGCAGATGATGTCGATCTCCTCGCGCCGGCATAGCTCGTAACCAGGGTAGAACCCCTGCCGCTGGTGGTTGATCACTCTGGAGTAGCCATTGCACCACTCACAGCGGGGGAAGGCATCGAGCAGCTCCCGGACCCGGGCCTTCCATGCCTTGCTCCGCCAGACGCTGGCCATCCGGCGCTGATCTTCGTTCTTGTAAGACAGGGGGAGATCTCTCCTCTAGGGGGTCATCTCACAAAAGAGTTAAGATAGTCACCTTCCCGATGACGAAGAAGTCTTCTTCTCCCTCGCATCGCCTTGTCGACTGGGCCCATACCCACCACCACGAACGCCTGGTCTTCCTCGTGACCCGCTACTGGCGAGTCAAGCATCTCGTGAAATACGTCTTCTGGCGGAGTGAAGGAATGGCCAGGAACGCCAGGCGCTGGGTATTTCATCCGCGTTGCAAGGCTCACGGAAGGCCCACCTTCGATCGCGATGGTACCGAGTGCAGTCGGTGCTGGATGGAAAACATAAAGCGCCAGGCCAGGGTCATCCAGCTGCGACCGAAGTAAAGACGAGAGCGTCCTCGGGTCGTTGAAGGTTCTCGGGGAGACGGGCTTGCGCCCGCTTCTGTGCGGCTATCGTGGAATTCTTTTGCTTGAAAGTCAATCTCCGCCAGGAGTATTTTGCCTCGAATAGCAGCGGGAAGAGAAGAGGAGACGAAACGAGGGGAACCATGACCACCACCAATGCTGCCTTGAACGAGAAGCTGGGACCGGCGGAGCGCATCCTCCAGTCGGTCCTCACCTATACCGACCACATGGTCCACAACCGTCCCGGCCTGGTCATGAAGGACGGACGCACGATCGTGGGGGTCCGCTGGGATTACGCTTCCTGGAAGCTCGAAGAGGGCGTCAAGGTGGTCTATCGTCTCACCAAGCAAGGGAACAAGACCACCCGTATCCGGGCGGGCGTGCTGGGGGCAGACGGGCGGGTCACCGAGGCGGGCCTGGAAGTGGGTCGCTGGCAGGCGCCGGGACTCTTTCCGGAGGTGGCGGAGTGGATGTACCGGCAGGTGGCGGAGGTGTGGAAGATTGACAATGAGTTCTCGGCCCGGTGGGCGTCCTACCAGTTCAGCCAGGAGCACCGAGATCTGAAGGTTGTCCTGGCGGCCTTCATGCTGGTGCAGTCCCGCAAGGGTGAGCCCGTGATGGAGCATGGCCGCATGGTCTTCCACGATGACGACTATCGTGATGTGGGTGAGGCCATGATGCTCATCTACGATCGCAAGGACGACGCCAGGAAGGGCCTCGATGTCAAGCTCCTGCTGCGCATCCGGGAGCTGCTGGAGCTTCCAGGAATCGCTGCCATCAACCGTGAGCTTGGTTTCGGCAAATCAGCCCGGCATGCCTTTCTCGGTCGCTGGGTAAAGGCCGTGCACCGCTGGCTGCAGTATCGAGAGGAGAACCCGAATCTTCTTCACGGTCTCGTCAAGGCGGGCTTCAAGACCAGCGTGGTCGAGCTGGCCTGCCGGAGTGGCTATGAGCCCGAGAGCGAGAAGTTCTACGAGATTCTCCGCTGGAAGCAGACCCAGGCGAAGGATGGGCGGCGCCACGTGGCCATCGGCAAGGCGGTCAAGGCGGCGGAGAGCTGGGACAAGATGACCGAAGAGCAGATCTGCCGGAAGGTGATGAAGGAGAAGCCAGGATGGAAGCGTCTCATCAGTCTCATTCCCCCCGGGGTCGGCCTCACCCGGGCCATCATGGCCGCCGCCATCGAGGCGGGGTGCCTCTCGGACAAGGACCTCGTCATCGCCACTCCGACCATCGAGGAGCTGGGCCTCATGGACGTCCAGGATATCAAGGACCGCTGGCAAGCGGCCCTGCGAGCGGCAGAGGACATGAGGGCTGCCAACATTGCTGCCCGGGTGAAGGGAAAGGAGGCCAAGGAGAAGCTCGCCGAGGCCGCCGAAACGGCTCTCAAGAAGGCTGCCGAGGAGGCCATGAAGGCCATGCGGGTCTACGTCTTCGTGGACCGCTCCGGGTCCATGGAAGCGTCCATCGAGGCCGCCATCCGGCTCATCACCCGCATGCTCCCTGCCTTCCCCTCAGATCGCATGCACGTGGCCCATTTCAATACCCTCGGCCAGGAGGTGACCTTCAAGGCAGCATCGGCCGCCGGGGTAGCGCAGGCTTTCCGGGGCATTGCCGGTACCGGTGGTACTGATTACGGCGCCGGTATCCGCGCTCTCGAACGGCACAAGCCGAAGGATGATGAGGATGTCCTCTTCATCTTCGTCGGAGACCAGGAGGCGAACGTCTTCACCGACGTCGTCCGTCACTCCGGGTTGCGTCCGATGGCCTTCGGTTTCGTCTACGTGGCTGGCAACCAGCAGCTGCTTCACCGGGCCGTGGAGGATACCGCCAAGGACCTCGGCATCCCTTGCTTTCGTCTCGAAGAGAAGATGTTCGAGGATACCTATGCCATCCCGCGCACCCTGCGTGCCCTCATCGCCTCCACTCCCGTGAGCCATGTGGCGAGGCAGCGGCCCGCCCGGCAGCGGGTGACGCTGGTGGAGACCATCGCCCGGACGGAGCTGCTAGAGAAGCCGGCGTGGGCAGCGTGATTCATTGCGAGAAACAGTGAAGTGATGAAAATCTACTGGTGGAGTCGCGTGGAAACACTGGCACAACATGCTGCCGGAATGGTCGTGGTTTTTGCTTCAAGCAAGGAGGAGGCCGTGTCCCTGGCGATTGCTACCTATGGTCCTGACGAGGAGCAGGGTGGTCTACACTGGAGACCCCCTTATCAGAGCCGTGCGGCTCTGGAAAAGGAATTGAGAGACAAGGAACCAGAGGTATTCGACGGTCCCAGGGCGTTCATCATCGAGGGTTCATCCTAGGATGTTCCGGGAAACTGAATCTTTCGTTCGGATCAATGGCAAGGCGATGCAAATCTTCAAGTATGTGCTCATTTATACGAAAACAGTTGTCGTCGATGCTCTTGATTCAGAAGAAGCGAAGCGCATCGGTTCCGTTCTTGAACAAAATCACCATGGGGGAAAGAGGTTGGTAGGCGTTGTCGAGGCATCGACGGATGAACGCACAGTCACATTTATTTGCTCTCGCTGTGGGAAGTCTTCGCTCAAGGAATGCTGGGGTCCAGGGCGCATACGCTGTCCGGAATGCGGAGAGGTCGAGCGCTCGGCGAGCGAGTGGCAACAACACCTGGAGAACGAGAGGATTTCCAGCTCGGCTGAGCTGATCGCAAGGAACAATCAACGCATCGGGTACCCCGGCGAACCGAAGGACCCTTGAGCCAGGAACCGGAGACCGAAGAAGAGACGGAAGAGGAGAAGAAGGAAGACTCCTCGCTCGTCGAGACCGAGTTTCGGCCACCCGAGACTCTCGAAGCGGCCTTCCTGCGCTTTCATGGCGAGAACCCCCAGGTCTATGCCGAGCTGGTCAAGCTCTGCCGCCAGGCCCGCCGGCAAGGGCACACCAAGATCGGAATGAAGATGCTCTGGGAGGTGATGCGCTGGAACCTGTGGCTGGCGGTGAAGACCGATGATGACTTCAAGCTCAACAACAACCACACCTCTCGGTATGCTCGTCTCATCATGCGGACCGAGCCGGACCTGGCCAGTATCTTCGATCTCCGTGTCCTGAAGCGGGACTAGGTAGGTAGATCTAGTAGATCTCGAAGGGAAAGGAATCGCTGAAATGCCCAAGCTCGATCCCGTCACCATCATCATCCGCGGCATGCACAACACCGGGAAAACCACCCTGGCCAACCTCATCAAGATGTGGCTCGATGAGAATGGTTACCGCGAGGTGACCATCAAGGATACGCCGCCTCTCTCCCAGGAGGAGAAGCCAGCTTTCATGGAACGATTCACCAGGAACCGAGATCTCCGGCCAGTCGAGATCAGGGTCGAGCTGGAGGAGTGATTGCCTTGATGGTAGCCATCGCCCGCTCGCCTGCCGGAAGTCCGGTGGGTTGACGTCGTTCATGTCCTGGAGAGATCTCCTCGCCGAGCGTGACGAATCTCGGATTTTCCCCTGGCTCGGTCCCGGAAGTCTGGGGGGTCGGAGTCTGCGTCTTGGCGAGCGGACCTGGAGTATTGCAGGGCCGTGTCCCGTGGAAGAGGGCTGGTATCAGTTTTCCTGCGGGGGAAACCGGCGAAGCAGGCTGGTGGGTCCGGCAGATCCGACCCCGGAGGTCCTTCGCTGCATGGTGACGGGATATCTCGTGGGGGACCATCTCGTGCTCGATGGAGCGCGGGTGGAGCTGGACCCGACGAGGGTGGCCATGGGGACGGAACGGGTGCATCTCATCGAGCCCGGACTGGACCGCTTCGTGAGGGTCTCGGCCGGACGGCTCTTCGAAGGGGGGCCGCTCATCTACCGCTGGCGTGAGTTTCCGTCCGGTATCGAAGAGGCGGTGATGGAGGCGTACCTCGACGAGAAAGAAAGTCTCGATGCCATCAAGGGAGTCACTCCAGCCCTTGAGGCATCCTTCCGGATGGAGGTGCACCAGCGGACCGAAGCGCGAAAGCGCCGGGCCGAGGTCGAACGACAGCACCGGGAAGAAGAAGCTCGCCGGGCCGCCGAGGAACGCCGGCAGGAACTCGTGCGCAAGCTGGGCGATGGAGCCGGCCGCCGTCAGATGGCCGGGGTCGATTTTGCCGAGGCGGCCCGGGCAGCCCTGGCGGTCGGCGGAGCCGTATACCTAGATCACCGCCGGGCGGTGGAGAGGAACGAGATGGTCGTCCGCTTCCGTCTCGGTACTCGTCGGTTCGAGTGTACGTGCGATGAGAGGACCCTCCAGGTCATCGATAGTGGAATCTGCCTGACGGCTCATGATGACGATCAAGGGTTCGAAGCGGGCACGAAGGGTGACGGGTTCTTCACCCTGGAGAGCCTCCCTTCCGTCATCGAGGAGGCCATCCGGGAGGGGAAGCTGGTGGTGTACCGGCATGTTGACTGATGACTGATCGAGTCCTCTTTCCATTCGACCACTCTTAAGATTTAAGATAGACTCTGAACCTTCGATGCTCCTCAAGATCTCTGTCGCGGCGTTTTTTCTACTTTTCTTTTCTCGTCCGATTCCGGTCCGTGCCGAGGGCGCCACCGTTGAAAACCGAGATCAGGGCTCGTCGTTCACACGAGGCTGCACGGCTGACTCGGATTGCAAGGCTGGCAGGATCTGTCGAGAGGGGAAGTGTGTTGCTCGTACCACCTGCGAAATAGATACCCAGTGTGGTGGGACCGATATCTGCGAGAACAATCAGTGCGTCAGGTCTCCGTCATCATCGTTCTCTTCTTCCACGCCTTCCACTCCTGCTCCCCCGGCTCCGGTTCCCCCGGCTCCTGCTCTCCCGGCTCCCACTTCTTCTTCGGTTCCTCCCGTTGTCGCTCCGCAGGTATCGCCTCCTCCGCCGGGGCACGGAACGTTCATGAGCACACTGTCCATCAATCTGAACGGTACCTCGATCAAGAGTGCTGGCAGCTCTACTCTTTATCGTCTGGGAGGTACCGTCACCGGCTCCCTGGGTGTCTACAACCAGGACAGGGTGGCTCTGGGTGCCATGGAGGGTCTCAGCTTTACCAGTGTCTACTCGAATCTCGTTCTGGCAAACGTCCTTGGACTCGGTGGCATGGTCAGGGACAAGGATGATGATTATTTCCTGTTCGGAGCGGGCTGGGGGAGGCTCATGGTAAATGGGAATGGGGCCAGCGCATCTGACTCCGGTCTCGGAGTTTTTCTCGAAATCTCTTATTTCAAGCATGTTTCGATGGGTCTCAACATGGTAGCCACGTTCGGAGATCTGAATTCATCGATGGCCATGCTCTATGCCGGCGCTACCACCGGGTGGTTCTGAACGTCCTGCATTGGCGCGGGAGTGGAAAACGATGGAGGAAAAGCTCACCATCCTGAGAGATCTCCTCGATCTCACTCCCCATAACATCAGTCGCCTTGCCGAGCACCTGTACGAAAAAGCATATTCTTGTATCGATGTCCCCGTAGATCGAAACATACACGTGATTGCCGAGACGGTGCTCGCCTACCTGTCCCGCCGATTGCAACAGCACTTACAGGCGATACCGGAGATCAGGTGATGCCGGCCCCGGGGATGAGGATGACGTTCACCTCTTCTCTTGCCAAGAGTTAAGAGAGTCTCCTAGACTCTCGGGCCATGAGCATCGAGACGGGGGTAGTGCTGAACCTCCATGGAGAGCCGATCTACTGGCATGTGCCGGCGGAGCGATCTTTTGCATTCCTGCCCGACAGTCGCGATCTGTGGGACGTCCTCTGGTCGCGGCGAGACGAGGTGGGAGGATTTGCTCATACTCATCCAGGCGAGGGGATGCCGGCGCCTTCATCGACCGATGTCACCACCTTCGGGGCCATCGAGTCGGGACTCGGCAAGTGCCTCGACTGGTGGATCTTGAGCAGCGATTGCTACGTTCACTATCTGAAAGGTGGTACGCCAACCGGGGGGGCCATCTACTGTGAGGGTTCTGCGAGTCTCGTCGACAAGTATGCCCTCGTCGAGCTTGGTTTCTACCGATTGCCCCGGCATGGCTTCGCCTTCATCGGAATCAATGAGAAGCCGTGGATGAAGAGGCTCCATCAGCTTTCGTATGCCTGAAATTTTGAAAGGAGAACGATTTTCAAATGGTCAATGACATTGCTCTTCTCATCCCGGCCACCATGGCCCGGGTCAACGTCACGATCAATGGCCAGAATGGAGATTTGCCCGACCCGGTGAGCTTCGACGCCACCGATGCGGACATCAAGGCATGGGTGACCGAGACCGTCCGCGCCGGAGGCATTCCCGGCATCACCGCCGATGCCCGGGCCGACTTCACGGACTTCGTGGTAGATCGCTTCCCTCCCAACGAGGCACGACCGTTCAACTTGCTGCAAGTGAGACCAAAGACGCCGTTCGGTTGATAGAGGGCACAGGTTGTCATCATGACCGCCACCACATTGTAGATGCCACGTCATCCATGACTAATGAGCAAACACATTCCCTGGTCGGGGTGGTGGCGATCTGCATGGCGGCGGCTATCCAGGAACGCCCGTCTCATCGTCGCCGCGCCGAAACTGCTTAGTTTGGCAAAGGCAATTCTCGACTCCAGCAATGATAAACACTATGACGCCCATGAGCACCTCGAAGCCAAAGACGCGATGAGAATCCTCATCGTCCGCATCGAAGGTAAACCAGAGGTCGACAAGTGATGAGCGACAAACAAATGACCACTCCACGCATCGTCACCATCGTCGGCGTTGGAGCCCTGGGCTCTCACCTCGTACAGTTCCTGCGCAACGAGGACATCATCATGCGGCTCATCGATGATGACCGGGTGGAAGCGAGGAATGCTGCTTCACAATTCCACGGGAAGCCCCACGCGGGACGGCTCAAGGTGGAGTCCATGAAGCAGACCATGGGGCTCCTCTGGGGAACGAAATTCCAGGTGATGTCGAGCCGGCTGGTGAAGGACAATGCGCTCCAGATGCTGGGGGGTTCCTGTCTCGTCGTCGACTGTCTGGACAACGGCGCGAGCCGGCGGGTGCTGCAGGAGACCGTCCGGACCATGGGACTGGCTTGCTTGCACGGTGCTCTCGATGGGGAAGGTTCCTATGGTCAGGTGGTATGGGATGCCCACTTCGTCATCGACGATGAGAAGGCGGTCGGGACGGCCACCTGTGAGGATGGGCGGCACTTGCCCTTCATTGCCATCACGGCTGCCTACCTGGCCAGCGCGGTGATACGCTTCCTCCGCGGAGAAACGCGGGCGGGTCTAGCCGTGACTCCTGCGGGAGCCGTGTTCACTCACATAGATCTGCCCGTAGGATGAGGCACTCGGACTTCAAGATTGGTGGAGAGTTCTATACCGAGGGAGGCCGGTGGCGATGCACAGACATCGGAACCCGGACCATCGTGGCCATTTTCATCGATGATACCGGATGGAGAGGAATCGACGGTCGATTGATCAAGTCGAGAGGAGAGAGCTGGTTCAAGGGTCCTCCCTACGCAGTGCCCGAGGTAGTCTTCGACGAGAATGATCTCCCGGCCTGCCGTATTCCAGAAGATCTGGCGTGAGCAATGGCACCTCCGGTCGAGCAGCTATCCTGTACCGTGATTGGAATCATTCGGCAGCACGGCATCGATCCTCCAATTACCGTGGGCAAGCGCTGGATGCTTGCTGCTCCTCGACTGCTGATAATCGAGCGCAAGGAAGCTCCCGGCAGTTATGTCCTACCGGGCGGGAAGGTGGAGCCTGGCGAGACCTTCTTGCAAGCTCTCGTACGCGAGATCAAGGAGGAGACCGACGTGGTGGTCGAAGAGGCTACGGAATTTTACCGTGGTCTGTCGGTCATCAATTCAGATCGCCAGGTGATCGTATTCAACGTCAACCGCTGGTCAGGCACTCCCCGGACATGCGAGGCTGGCATGAGCGTCCGCTGGGGAACCGAGGCAGATCTACTGGCCGGTCCCTTTGCAGGGTTCTACAAAGCGATGTGGGGCCTCCCGTGATGTACGCCCACGTCTGCTTCAACCCGACCTACAAGCTTACAGCAAGGGGTCGAACGTACTTCTTCGAATGGCACGACTTCACCGGACCCATGGTGGTGACGAGGAAGGGAAACCTTCACAAGCGCTGGCCGTTTCGTGAGGGTCATCCATTCTGGAAGGAGCTGGAGCGCTGGCTCGCGGCGGGCAAGAAGGTCGATGGGAACGGCAATTGTTTGATGCACGATTATCCGGTTGACGCAAAATGACTGACCTGGCGGCGCTTTTGCTCACTTTTCTCTGCGGTGCTGCCTATGAGTCAGGGTGCGCGTTCTTGGGTGTCAACCGGATGAGCAAGGTTTGATGGAGACAGGAGGCCCCACTCCATGATGCATATGAGCAAGCCCGGTTCCTTTTCCCAGCTCCCTCACGTCGTGCGTGGTCAGCGCTGGCGTTACGTCAGCTCCTATTCCACGGGGGTGGGAGATCTATGGCAGCCAGGCGATGTCGGGGAGGTCATCGCGGTCACCGAGATCTGCAGCTATCCGGATTCGTACCTGGTCGTTCGATTCCAGAACGAGCGCTCGGGGCTCACAGATCTCGCTGACCGGGGCTGGAAGTTTGACCGTCATGGACACTCCTTCTGGAAGCTGCTGGTGCGTTGATGCTCGGTCTCACGCTATGGAGACCATGGCCGGTGCTCATCGCCCGCGGCATCAAGAAGATTGAAAATCGTCCCTGGGTACCAGGCCGGCGTCTCCAGGAGGGAGCCCGGTTCGCCATTCATGCGGGCAAGAAATGGGATGATCGCTGCCTGTTGAAAGCGGAACAACTGGGAGTACCCAAGGATGTGTTCGACGGCCAGAGGGAGATCTCATCGGTGATAGTGGCCGTGGTGACCTTCGCGGGCATCGTGACCAGCTCCCATGATCTCTGGTGGATGGGCCCATTTGGATGGCTACTGGAGGAGCCCATTCCCCTGCCAAGGCCAGTACCATGCCGGGGCGCTCAGGGCCTCTGGTCCTTACCATCGTCTGTCGAGAAAGAGGTGATGGCACAGTGCTAGAAAACGCAACCAGGACCATCGCGTCTCACGTGAACTGGCAGAGTCTCACGTGAACTGGCAGAAGAGATAAAAAGTCTCTTGACGCTCACCCAAAAGTGTCTATGCTCTTTCTTCGTTTCTGGGGACTAGGGAGGTTGGCTCCCGCTTCAGGTTTCGGCCTGGATTCCAGGATTGCATCTCGCTTCTTCCGAACGAAGGTTCGAGGAAGCAACCCCGGCAGTTCTCACACGCTTCTTGGTTCGACTCCAAGAGTCCCCGCTGCTGGCGACCAACAGTCAGGATCTCACAAGCAATTTCCAGGTTCGACTCCTGGCTCCCTCACTTTCACGAGGGAGTGGCGGAATGGTAGACGCACCAGCATGGAAGCTGGCCGAAAGGCAAACCAAGTTTCTGGCACTCGGTCGCCGGCAATCATATTCGGGGACTCCGGGGGATGGTTCCCCCCTCAGAACTTACTCAGAGCGGTCCTAACAAGCTCCGGTTCGATTCCGGAAGTCCCCCCTGACGAGAGATCAACCCGATCAGCTCACAAGCAAATGGCTCAACGGTAGAGCACTGGTCTAATAAACCGGAAGTTGTAGGTTCAATTCCTACTTTGCAATCCAAACTCAGCTGTTCACCTCGATCTCCCGTCTAAATCTTTTTTCCCACCCATCTTGCTGGCTGGCGTAGCTCAATGGGAGAGCGCGCCTATCGGGCCCGGCCGGTTTCGGTGCTCCTGCTCCCGGCCCCCTCAGCCCTGCTCCCGGTCCCTCACCTCCCGGTCTCGGTGCTCCTGCTCCCGGTCCTGTCAGCCTCCCTCGCTGATGGCCATGATCAGTCTGACGCCGCCCTGCCCAAGGCTGTTGCCAACCCGGTAGGAACCCCGCACGAGGAAACTTCCATCCTCTTGCATCTCATACTCGATCGAGCCGCCGTGGCTGTCACCGGACTTCACCTCGTCCATCATGTCGGCGAGGATGTTCACCAGGTGATCTCGGACCATACGGACGGGAGTCGGTGATGGTAGTGGTGGTGACTCTGGTGCCATGCGGTGAGAGTTTATCGCCGGAGGTAGCCTTTGCGGAAGTTCGTTTCGTTCAGGAACCTTCGAGGGCTTCTTCCACTTTCATCCGCTCGTGTTCGATCTCCTTTATCACGGTGGCCAGCTTTCCGGCAGAGATGCTCGGTCTATCATCGACGTGCTGCATGGCAATGGTGAGTTCCCGCAAGGACTTGAAGTCGATGACGGAACGCTCGATGGCGTCCGTCAGATCTTGGTAGGCGCCGAGGCCATCGAGATCTCCCGATGGGATGAAACGCCGCAGGAAGCTGAGGTTGATCTGGATGGTCATGAGCTGAGTGGAGAGCCCGTGGATGAGTCGCGGAACCGGAGATCCCATGATAAATCGTGGCCTTGGGAGAGTTTACCGCCTTTCACATCCGGTGTCATGATCCTCCGTTTTCTCTCTTGTTTAAAATACTGCACGGGGACTACAATAGTTATCGAAAGGATAGAGATCTTCATGCCCATATCGATGATGGTCTTCGCCATATTTTTCACCGGACTCGTGGCCAAGGAGCCCGGGGACCATGATCTCCTGCCACGACCTCTTACTCTTCAGTCGTCGGAGGAATCCGGTTTGCCGCCGCCTTTTCCGCACAGGCGAAAGAGTGCGGTCGTCGTCGCGGGTGAGGAGAGCGTCTTCGAGCTGACCGTCGAGGAGAAGATCATCCTGAAGCGGTTGCTGGTCTTCGTGAAGGCCCTGTCGCCGGAGGAACAGACAGTCTTCTTCAGCAGACTCGTCGGTTCTTTGGCCCAGGACGCTGCAGGGCCATCATGGCGAGATCCTTTCGCCGATGAGCCTGTAAACAAGTCGGCAACAATCGAGCCACCACCGGTGGAGCCAGGGAAACGGACTCCGGTCCGGGTTCCGATCGAATCGATTGACCTTGGTTCAGGACCGGCGAAGACGAATCCCTATTGAGGGATGCGGAGCGTGAGCGGCTGCTCCTCGGCGAAGCCGGTGTAGAGGGTGATGGTCCGCTTCATGTCGGCGCTCACGGCGCGTGCCGGCTCCGGAGGAAGCGCCCCATTAGCTCCTCGACCTCGGGGAGCGGCATGTCCGCGGGGACGTTGGGGAAGACCTCCTCGTGCGCGACGGCGATCACCTGGAGGGCGTCGAAGAGGCCCATGCCCCCCGAGCCATAGTCGGGAGGGCCGCCGTCGCCGCCGGCCTGGAGGGCCTCGGTCACGCGGGCCTTGATGCCGACGAGGGTGAACTTGCGCATGCCGGCCTTCTCGGCGTGGTGGAGTTCGGTGAGCCTCCTAGCAGCTTCGATGATCTTCATGGGACGGTGATGGGCGAGGGCGTGCCCTCGACGCCGAGGATGCTGGCCGCCTTGAACATGCCCCGCGCGGTCGGCGGGACGATGGGCTGCAAGTTGTTGCAGACGAGGGCGGCAGAGAGGACGTTCGCAACCCACTCGATTTCAAGGGTCTTGCAGCGCAGGCGCCAGTAGTTCTTCAGCGCGGGATCGTCGTCCGAGCTGCCGGTCCCGTGCATGGCCGCACGCGACTCCGCCTCGGCCGCCGTCAAGAGGGCCAAGATCTCAGCCGGCTTCTTGTCCCGGCACGCTTCGAAGCCGGCGATCGAGCCTTCGAGCTTGTGGGCCTGGTCCGGACGCTGGTAGCTCTGCCTCGCGGCCTCGATGCCCTCATCGATCGTGCGCCTCAAGAATTCCTCGTACGTCATCGGCATTGGGTACATCGGCTGCGAGGAACAGGAAAGCCCTGATCTTTCAACATGCGAAAGGTCACATATTCCCCGTCGTCCGGGATCACGGCCAGGATGTCGGGCGGCGGGCGGTGCCGGCCCTCAAACTTGGCCATCCTCTGCAGCACCCGGCCGTCGAGCACGTTCAACCAGAAATCGCGCGCCTCTTGCAAGGTCGCCCACGTCGGCGCGGCGTCCGGCCCGTTGGCATCGGAGATAACCCCCAGATCGTTGGACCACAGATCACCCTCCTTTTCGCTGCGTCCGAGGTAGATCCCTCGGGCGCCATCCAGGATCAGCCAGCGCGCTGCCGCCGACGAAGACGGCTCGGCTGCGACCTGATGGGGCACCGGCGAAGTCAGCGCCTTGAGAAAACGCGCCCAGTGGGGCTCATCCGCGGGTGGTGCTGCGGCCTTGAGGCTGTCGATCACGGCCTGCAACCGGTCACGCAGAGCTTCCAGCTCCGCGATGATATCAGCGGTGGTGGTCATTGGTTGACTCGCTGGAAGCCCGAGCCGGAGCTGGTCGAACATGGTCGAGACCAGGTCCGCGGGGTGATTCAGCGTTTTTTTTGTTCGTGACAGAGCTACGTTTTTTGTTCGTGACAGAGCTACATGTGCATAGATCACAGGTGGGGCAGACATCATAATCGTGGGCCTCACAGGGAATACCCACCGGCGAAGTCAGCGCCTTGAGAAAACGGCATCCGGGTTCATGGATTTCCCGTGCCCGGCAGACACAGTCAAAGAATCCACACGTGCTGCAGGCCCGGACGGGGCCTTCGACGATGTGATACTGGTAGCGTCCGGCAGCAGCCAGACTCAGACGTTCCTTGATGGTGAGAGGACGGCCACCCGTATCGACGATCATGCGCTTCATGGCTGCCGAGAGGGAGAGGAGGGCGAGGAGGGCGATATCGAAGGAGGAACGAACGGAGGAGGAGCGAGGAGGAGGAGAGCCAGCCCGGCAAAGAGGTTGGCGGATACGAGGACGTGTCTCTCCTGCTGTTGCTGCACCAGCCAGCCGAGGAGATCTTGCGATGGGATTGTATGTACGGTGAGTCGTTCGTTCTCCTCGGGAACACCCCCACCTTCCCCCACCCTGATCAGTTGACGCGCCACGAAGAAATTGATCAGCTCATCGGTCAATCCAGCCGAGGCCGTTCCACATCCGGCATAGGTGAGTGAACCGGCTCTCCACCCGGTCTCTTCCATCAGCTCGCGCTGGGCGGCCTCGGCAATCGTCTCTTCCCCTCTCTTGTCTCCTCTCAGGCCCGCAGGCAGCTCGATGACCCTGGTACCAACAGGAGGGCGAAATTGCTCGATGAGGATGAGCGAGGGATTCCTGCCCTCACCGAGAAGAGGGATGATGGCCACCACGTCGCGGCCAGTGGGGCGCTTGACGTAGGTCCATCCATCTCGCTCGACGAGTTCGAGATGAGGCGTGGAAGCGATGGTCGTGTGCTTTTGATTCATTGGGTCAAGACCAGGTCAGATCTGAACCATACCGTGTCCGGAAAGAAGAAGTGCCGCCAGGGTTCCACACCAGAGAAAACACTTTCCCACCTCACGAGCCTCACCGTTGGTCCTGGCGATGAGGTATATGACCAGGCCGACGACGGCAACAATGAGTGGACCGAGGGCGAGAGAGGAACCGTGGCCGTGACCTGAGAGCAGAAGGACGGTCAGGGTTCCGCACCACATCAGACATCTTCCGATCTCCCGGATGTCACCGTTGCCCCGACCGATGAGAAAGGCAACGAGGCCGATGACGGCGGCGATGAGCGGACCGAGAGCGATGTGCATGAAGCGTCCTCCTGGTCTCTGTCCCGATTGGTACCTTACCCCCATTGGGACGGCGGCGATGAGCGGACGGCGGCGATGAGCGGACCGAGAGCGATGTGCATGAAGCGTCCTCCTGGTCTTGGTCCTGATTCCTTCCTGCTGGGACCTTACCCCCATTGGTCCTTTCCCGGAAGTGTAGACGAAGGTGCGCTCTCGGATGCTGGCTCATCGATGACTGCCGGGATGAGACTGCCGGGATGAATTTTATTTTTCAATCTTACTCAAGAGTAGCGCTAGAATGCCGCCGTGGTCGGAGATCGATACGGTCGGCGTCACCCCGATCTTGAAACCTCGCTGATAGATGCCGAGCAACGCCACCGGGCTCATCCTGATTCTTTTCAGATCTCGTCCCTTGAGGAACGCCGCGGGCTTCGTCCCCTGGACGTGGTCAAGCTCGGGTTTGAGCAATCAGGCATGGTCGAGCGCATGTGGGTCGAGGTCGAATCACCTCTCGACTCTCAGGGCTTCTACGATGGTCGACTGGTGAACGTTCCTGCGATACTGGCAGATCTCATCCTCGGATCTCCCGTCCGCTTCGAACCGCGACATGTGATGAGCATCGAGCGCAAGAGCGATTGACCAGGGACCCGATATCGAGAACGTTTCTTCCCTGTTTCCATTTATTCCTCCGCGTGGTTTTCGCGCCCCTTTTAACCATCCCGAGGTATTGAGCATGAGCATTGCAACGTCAGAGGAAAGCCCAGCATCAGAAGAAGCGAAGAGAGTCCCGTTGAGGGGAGGAAGAGGAAGCCATGTCCAGGTGAATGACATCTGGATGGATTGTGACCCGAGGAGAGATCGCAAGATCAAGGTCATGGCCATCGAGGATGGCAAGGCCGTCGTCAAGAGCGCTTCCGGTGAGGGACCCACCAGCAAGATCTCGCTGGAGAGGTTGAAGCCCCTGTCGAGCCGGCGAGGATACCGTCTCATCGAACGCGATGGAGAGAAGGTAGATCTCGCTGAAGGTGTCGACACCGATGCCGCCGATGACGAGGGTAATGAAGTAGCTTCGGGGGCCGAGTTCGATGCCTCCGATGAGGGTGGAGAGAACGAGGCCGAGGAGGGCGATGAGGAGAGCGATGAGGAGAGCGAGAAGAACGACGTGGCGGAGCTTGAAGCAGCGACGTCGAACGAGGAATTCGAAGTCGATATCGTGGAGACGGTCGTCGAGGAGGTTGAAGTTGCCGGTGAGGAGGAGGAGATCGCTGCCAGCGCGGAGGTTGCCGACGAGGATACAGAGGTTTCTCCGAGGACCCCGAGGAAGAAGGGGAAAGCAGGAAAGAGAGTGAAGGCGAAATCGAAGCCTGCCTCCAAGACGAAGGGCTCCAGGGAACAGGAAAAAAAGCCCCGCAAGATCCGCAAGATGTCAGGCGCGCTGAACCCGAATGAACTGGCGCTTTACCGGGTCATGTCGCAGGACAAGGACCGGTCTCTTGAAGAGCTGGCCTCTGCTGCTCGTTTCCCGAGGAAGGTCAAGGAAAAGGCCAATTCCTGGACCCGCAACTCAATGCGCAAGCTGATCAATCTCAAGGTCGCAAAGAGAACCTCACGTGGTCACTATCGGTTGACCGGCAAGAAGCCCCTCGGTCTCGACGAGTGATCTGATTCCCATGCGGGTTGCACGGTGGGCGGGTGTGCACCGGTGAATGGTGCCACCCGCATGGAATTTTCTTCCTCTTCGCTGTTTAATGAGAAGCCACCCGGGCAAGGATAGCTCGCTGGTGATTTCTCTCGGCCGTCTGGGTGAGGAGGTTGATCGATGGTGAAGCTCGACTACGTGATCACCAGGGTGCAGGTAATCGGGGTTACGGTATATGCCGACGATGAGGTCGGAGGTCGTCGCAAGGCTCTTGGTCTTGTCCAGGGCTACCTCGATCATGACGAGGAACTTGAAGAGGAGAGGCGGGAGGCAGCCGAGATGACGGCCGAGCATGATGTGCCTGAAGGGATTGACAGGGTCACTCATTACGACAGTCGATTCGTCGTTCGACCGACCCAGCCGGGACAGAAGCTGTCTGTCACCCAGGAGATAAAGGCCGTCGTCATCGAAGATCATTCGCCCGGTTGATCACGCCGCCTGAGCTTGTTTTCAGCCCGCTTGGCCGCGTTGTGGGCGCGATCGTAGCTCCAACCCTGGCGCATTTTCTCTGTCTCGTAACATTCATGATAGAGGACATAGGGCCACTCAGATCTCGGCATCCACCGATCAATCCATAGTTCATTGGCCGGGATGAAGTCGTAACGAAATTCGTTGCCGCCCTGGGAGAAAGCGCTGTCGATGTGATCTCTGATGAACTTGCCATCGACGGCAAACACCTTGAGACCATGAGAACAGGTCAGCTTCGTGACCTTCTTCCATGGGAGATCTCTGGAGATGATAGCTGGATGACGATGATTCCTCGCACGGGGACCTCGTGAAGCCCGGGGAGCGCTCATCGGGTTTCTTTCCTGGCCTTGTCCTCCAGCTTCTTGGCCGCGTAGTAGGCCGAGACGATGGATTTGCCTTGCTTCAACTTCTCGGCTTCACAGCATTCGTGCAAGATCATATGGGACCATTCAGAGCGTGGCATGGCCGAATCGAGCCAGATCTCCCCTCTGGGGATGAATCGGTAGTTCCATCCCGTTCCCTGGGTGAAGTCACTGTCGAAGTGGTTACGGATATAATTTCCGTCCACGAGAAAGACCGGCATCCCATGAGTACAGCGGACGTGTTTTCCTGCCAGGGTGAAGGGTTTCTTCCACCATTCTCCGATGAACTGACCTGTGACCTGGCATCGTGGTCGTGGGTGCCGACCTCGACCTCCTTCGACGACGATGCAGTCGAGATCGTGCTGGTGGTACCCCATGGCCTCCTCGAATGGTGACGCATGAGCTACATTGCTGTCAACGGCCTGAATTGGCCAGGTTCCGTGGCGTCGGTGCCATGCCTTGGCTGCACGAGACACTACTCCCAATGAGCGACAACAAGGAAGCTGATCTCGACTTCTCGAATGCCGCCGACGACCTAGATCTCGGACCATGGTCAGATCGAGATCTCGATCTTGAAGAGCTATGGGCGCTCTACGATCATGAGGCGCATGAACCGTGTCCCCACTGCGGTGAACCACTCGGCGATGAGTCGAATGCTGCCAATGGCAATGAGCCCTATCGTCACATCACCTGTTTTGATCCGGCGGAGAAACGGATGGGCAATGTGGAGTATGCTCTTCGCCATCTATCCCGCTTGGAGCTGGAAGCGGCCATCGCCCTTGCCAGCGAGCTTTTGAGGAAAAAATGGCTGGACCAGGGAGAGCAGCAGAAAGTCCCGGATCAGCAGGGGGACCCGGACCGGGGAAAGGGTTGAAGGGTTGACGATGGTCCCGTTTTCACTCTGGTATGGGGGGATGATTTTTCTGCTGGTAGCCACGGACATGACCACTCTCTGCTGGCATATGCCGATCATTCCGTTCTGGCTATGGTTTCCCGTGGGTGTCATTCTGGCGTTGAATCCGGGGGGCAGGGAAATGAAGCAAGAGAAAAAGGAAAAGGAATAGATGACGGTGAGAGCGTATATCGTGGCCCTCTGGGAGGGTCTTCGATTTCTCCTGGTGGATGCTCGTCAGAAGCGACGACTCCTTCCATCGAGGGAGTATCTGCACTGGCGTCTCGGAACGGTCTATCGAACGTTCGATGAGAACGGTCATCCACGATCATTGAGAGAGCTGTTCCGGGATGCCTGGCGAGATCTCCCGAACGTGATTCGTCACCTGCTCTGGCGACGGAAGATGCGTCGAGGCTGGCGCTGATCAATCATCCCCTGCAAACCACCCACTCGTCATGTGGTCACGTCGATGCTTCTCGATGGTGGACCAGGGTCCAAGACCGGTGTGCTCGACGAGATTGGGCCAGTGGAGTCTGAATTTTTCGTAGCCCACGGCACGTAAAGCTTCCCGGAGGGCATAGTCACCGCCATGATCTCCTCCCCTCGGGAGGGCAGGCCAGATTCCAGCATCCAGGATACGGATGATGGCCATGGGATCGAGGAGAAGGGCCTGTGACCAGCGGAAGAAGGTGAGAGGCCGCACTTCGTAGCCTGGCGTCCGGGCCTTTTGGCTGTCGTAACGCGGAAAGAAAAACGAGACCATGGGTGTGTCACCCATGTCTGCTCCGAGCATGCGGTCGGTAGCATGCCGGGCAAGGTGGATATCGTCCTCCAGGATGAGGACACGGCCCGGATAGTCCGAGGCCATGGTGAGAGCAACCCAGAGGCTCATGCGCGAGCCCGGTATTCCCTGGTGGAGGTGGAGTCGCCAGCCGGGTGGCAGGGAAGGAGGAGGTTCCTGGTCTGCAACCACGATACGAGGGACGCCCTGGCCCCCCTGGCGATCAACATCGAGGAGAGTCTCGACGAGCAGCTTCCATCCACAGGGACGGAGAGCGGTTCTCACGACGATCATGGGAGATCGCGCCGCTCTGGCGGGTTGAATCCTATGCAGAACCCTGCAGAGCGACGACGATACCCCAGATGTGGAAGGCGACGGTGGCCGACTCATCCGGATCAAGGGCCTGCTCGGCGCCAACCTGAAGGAGATTGGTGGATGGCTTGGCGATGGTCACGACAGATCCTTCCACGCCGAGGGCCGAGCTGTCCGTGGGAAAGAGGATGGCCGTGGCGACTTGCTGGGTACCATCGAGGGTATTTGGCGTGGTACTGCCGGTCCAGATCTCCGCCACGGCGCTTCCATCATTGTCAGAATCGGATTGTCCGATGGCCATGAGCTGGATGGTGAGGTTGGGGTTGGCGCCACAGATGATGTCGATGGGGACCTCCCATTCGGCGACGGCCACGAACTGGGGCGAGGGGGCTCCACCACCACTGAAGTCAGCTGCCTGGGCGTGAGTCGCGCGCGAGGAGAACACCCAGATGGGGTTGCTGGCACCACCACCTCCCGTGGAAGCTCCGGCTGGGTATCCGGCGCCCACCGCCACGGAGCCACTGGGAGCGTCGTATCCTGTACGAAGGCGCATCTTCGACCAGGCTCCATCCACGCTGACGAAATCAGAGTCGCCAGTATTGAACTGAGCCACCACGTCGTAGTTGGTGCCATCGGTGGTTCCCTCCACGACCACGCCCCGGTAGTCATAGGTGCCCGAGCATACAATCGTCTTGAGCGGCCCCAGTGCGGAGGTATCGACCTCGGTGTAGGTGAGAGTGACAAAGGCATTGGCGATGCCCGCCGTTGCCGAGCCGACCGCTGCCGCGGCCGAGCCGGTACCGGAGAGGCGACGAACACGCAGGTAATGAGCCACGACATCGATCGTGATGGCCGATGGGTTCTGCAGAGGAAACACACTCGTCACCGGGGCGAAGTTCGTTCCATCCTCCGAACCCTCGACCACGATCTCGCCATCCGAGTCGGGCGGCGCCGTGACGATGAGGGCCAATCCGAAGACGAGCGCACTGACGTCGGCCGCTGCTCCTACATTGGGTGCAGAGGGAATGGCGAGAGTGACAAACGTGTTTGCCGGCATGATGCTGGATGATACCAGTAAATGCATTCCTCCTTCGAAGGAAGGGCCTGTCACCCCTGGTGTTCTGGAGATTGAGCTTCAATCGAAAAGATGTACTTTTCTTGACCTCGCTTTGGGGCTGATGTCTGCTGAGGTCCATGTCCATGTCCATGAAGGACAATGCGGAGACCGGCGGTGGTGACGACGAGGTAGACAGTCGAGACCGCGGTCACCGCCGCGGTGTTCTCGGCACGGTCATCGATCGCCTGTACACGCACTGGAACAAGCTGCGACATGAGATCGGAAGAGAACTCGATCATTTTGACGGACACGAAGGTGACTGATTGAGTGCCGGAAAACAGATCCAGCTGGTTCTGCTGGCGCTTGGTTTCATCGTGCTCATCGAGGCCGGCTTTCGCTGGCGTCATTCGATTTACAGGAACAGAGAATCGACCACCGCGGTAATCCGCGCTGAAAAGTGAGGAGGGCAGTGGGGAATGCAGCTCGTCGACTGGATGGTGATAGCCGCCGGTTCCATCGCACTCGTCATCGTGGTGATCAAGGTCATTCGAGCGATCAAGGTCATCCGGGCAAGAAATGGTCGGAACGATGATGCTCCCGGTTCAGGCGGTTGATCGACCGGACAACGAGTGATGACAGATCTATACAAGATCTTGGGAGTCTCTCCGACGGCCACCCAGGAGGAGATCAAGACAGCATACCGCCGTCTGGCCCGCCGTTATCATCCAGACGTGGCGGGGAATGACGAGACCAAGACAGATCTATTCAAGGAAGCGGCTGCCGCCTACGCCATCCTCGGTCAGCCCAGACAAAGAGCCAGGTATGATCGAGAACGAGCGGCGCTGAACAGCAGCGGAAAATCCTCTGTCTTCGGTCCGTTCTTCGATGAACTCGTACACCGGGTCAACCGGGAAGGTATCAAGCCGGACAACGTCGATGATCTCTGGAATCAGTTCATGGACATGACCAAGGATGTCCAGCAGAACCTTCCCTCTCGCATCGTCGCCGAGACCAGCACGGCCGGGGGCATCCTCGACTTCATTGAACGCCTGACCGACATCAAGATCGAAGTACGACCACCTGGAACCAGGAAGAAGAGGTGAAATTGAAGCTCTCCTTCATCACCCCTACCCACGATCCCCGCTGGCTGCGTGAAACCTGGGCCAGCCTTCGCCACCAGACTCATGAGGACTGGGAGTGGGTGATCGTCTGTAATGACCGGAATGGAAAGGGCTGGAAATCCGAGCGCATGGCCATGGAGATGCGCGGGGCCTTCGAAGATGCACGGGTACGGGTGGAGGTGGATACGAGACCCTGGAGTGGTATCGGAGATCGAAAGCGCTTCGCGTTCGGACTGGGACAGGGAGACGTCCTTGTCGAACTCGACCATGATGATCTCCTGCTCAGGGATGCAGGCCGACGTATCGCCCTGGAATTCAAGGACCCACAGGTCGGATTCGTCTATTCAGACTGGGCAGACTTCGAAGATCTCTCTTCTGATGGGACTGTCCAGGGCAAGCCCAGGACGTACCGGGGTGCCATGCGGTCGAGCTGGCTGAAAAACGGGTACATCTTCTACGAGCGAACCTTCACCGCCGATGAGTGTACAAGACCCGGGCTCTACGAGTGCGTACGTGCCTTTCCACCTTCCGCTCTGTCCATGAGTCTCATCTTCTGGGCACCCAATCACGTGCGCGCCTGGCGGCGTGATGTCTACCATGCGCTCGGAGGGCACAATCCCGAGTACGCTCTTTGCGACGATCATGAGCTTTGCTGTCGTACGTACGGCATGACACAGATGAGGCACATCCCGGAGCCGCTCTATCTTTACCGGGTGAGTCAGGACAACACATGGAGCAAGAACGAAAAGAAGATCGATGAGGTGACGAGACAGGTCCGCGCTCGATTCTGGATACCGCTCATCGTGAGAGAAGCGGAGTTGCGTGGGCTCCACACCTTCGATCTGGGCGGTGCGTTCAATGCTCCCTCCGGCTGGACGCCAGTCGACATCGACTATAACGCCATGGACAAGGCTGGCGGAGTGGCGGCAGATCTCTCGTCAGGCCCCTGGCCCTGGCCCAATGGAAGCGTGGGAGCCTTCCGGGCTTATGACTTTCTCTCCCAGCTGCCCGACCCATCGCTCACCATGCGGGAGATCTGGCGCTGCCTGGCGCCGGGCGGCTATCTCCTCTCCATGACGCCCTCCACTGACGGGCGCGGTGCTTTTCAGGACCCTACGAACCGTTCGTACTGGAACCAGAACTCGTTCTGGTACTGGACGAGGAGAGATCAGGCCCGTTACTCACGGAATGATCTGGTGCGGTTCCAGGAGGCAGATCTCTACACCTATTATCCGACCGCGTGGCACGAGGAGAACAAGATCTCGTACGTGGTAGCCAACCTGGTAGCCCTCAAAGAGGGCTATCATGGACCGGGTGTCAAGTTCATCTGACGATGACGATGTGGTGATTGCCGGCGAGGCTCCCGGCGAAGGCGAGATGGTCCTCAGCTGTTCTCACACAGGGGCCACTGCAAGGCTGATCAAGCTCGACAGACCCATCACGATCAGATGGGAAGGGCGAGAAGACGTCGCCGAGGCGAGCTGGGTGATCATCTGCGTGGAATGCCATGCCGATCATGGTGAAAATCTCCTCGGTGCCGTCCAGGTGGTCGGCACATGGAGCAAGCTGAAGCTGCCCGTGAGTCGAGGAGATGCCTAGTGAACCTCGTTCTTCGAAGATCGCCGTCTTCTGGGTACCGAGTGAGAACCGGGGAGGGAAGGCGAGGAAGCCGGTAGCACAGGGAGTGAGAAGCCGGGTGGCTGACAGACCTTCGGGTTCGGCGAAGAGAAGCCGGCTGGTTGAACGACCTGGATGTCGTGACCGAGCTTGGAGAGGTGAGCGAAGGAGTTATCCGCCGTGAGATCATTGGTCGAGTCTCCGAAGGGCAAGTACCAGTCCCACCAGAGCCAGCCGAGGCCGGCGTTCTTGGTCAGGGTCATGACCTGTCCATAGTCATTGAACCAGTCCGGGTAATCGGTGACGTAGTCGAGGCCGAGCTGGATGGTGAATGGCGCCGCGGCGGCAGCGGCGACGGCCTGGGGATAGGTGAGACCGTACTCTTGCTGATAGGTCCAGGGGTTCGAGGCATTGGTACCCCAGTAGGCTTGCCAGCCGAGGATGGTGTTACCGAGTGAATCAGCGGCCTCGACCTCGGCGCCGTGGGCAAGGAGGGTCGGGAGATCTCTGCCGTACTGGTTGCTGATGACGACGAGGGGTGCCCGGTAGCCATAGCCTCGGACCTGTTGCACTGCCGCCTTGGCCTCGGAGAGCCATCGGGTGGGATCATCGAATTCTGCCTCCTGATAGGCATCGATGACGAGGTATGACTCCAGCGGAGCGAGCATGGTCTTGACATCCGTTCGTCCGAACCAGGTCCTGTCTCCCGGTGAGATATAGACCACGAGCCCGTTCTTGATCGCGCGAGTGATGATGGGCTGGATATCGGCGACCGCGAGCTGACTGATGTTCGGCAAGATCCTGATGGCATTGACACCCGTGAGTGCAATCTGATCGACGACGTTGGCGAGAGAACCGTTGTATTCGAGGCCAAAACCCATGACGGCCTCTATTCCTTTGGGAATGAAGGGTTTTCCACAGGTGTCACGGAGGGCGTGGTTACCGACGGTGAGAACGGCCGTGGGGCCGCCCGTGCCGCCTGTGCCGCCCGTGCCGCCTGTGCCGCCTGTGCCGCCTGTGCCGCCTGCACCGCCCGTTCCGCCTGCACCGCCCACACCTCCCGTTCCGCCTGCACCGCCCGTTCCGCCTGCACCGCCCACACCGCCCACACCGCCCACACCTCCCGTTCCGCCTGCACCGCCCACGCCTCCCGTTCCGCCTGCACCGCCCACACCTCCCGTTCCACCTGCACCGCCCACGCCTCCCGTTCCGCCCACACCGCCCACGCCTCCCGTTCCGCCTGCACCGCCTGTACCTGTACCGCCGCCGCCACCAGCACCGGCGCCCCCATCAGACGGAGGACAGGGAGGTACCGGAGTGGCGCAGGTGGCCTGTATGGCAAGGTGCTTGACCGTACCGGAGCACGGATCTCCCCCGAACGTCTTGTTGGAGGCTGTAACGGTGCATGATGCCTTGCCGATGCAGGCGAGGGATACGACGGCAAGAGAGGTGGTGGCGTCGCACTTTCCGATCTTGTAGGTGGTGCACGACCCGGTGGGAGATCCAAAGCTGGCGAAGTTGATGATGTTGATCACCTCACCGGCGGGACATTGCAGCTTCACCTCACCGCCCTCCGTGGTGCTCCCACACTGGACGGCCGCGGCAGCTGCCAGCATGAGCCGTCTTGCCACCGGTACTGGTCTCCTCACGACCGGGACGGTATGATGACAGGAGAGGATGATAGATACCGCCAGGATGGCGGAGAACACTCGATACTTTTTGGTCATCTTTTCGATCCTCTCAGGTGCAACAGTGAACCAGCGTGCGGAGGGAGGCTGTCTTGGAATGCACGCAAAGAGGACGTTGCCAGAAGGTCGATGTTGACGCCAGTCTTGCCCGCGTCCTTCATGGGTGGGCTATTTTGCTATCTTGAATCTCATCCAAATTTCGATTGTGATGGGCGCTTCATGATGACCAACCGGAGAGTGCGTTGTCGCTGGACCAACGTCGAGGAACGCGAGCGAGATCCGACGGCCCGTGTCTATACCTGCCGCCGCTATGCCCGCTGGCTCTCCTGCTTGCCCTGGAAGAACACTCCCACCTGCAGTGATCATCGATGTGAATGTGCGGTGCCCTACAAAGTGGCTGCAGGAAAAGACAGCAGCAAGGCGGTAGAAAAAGACAGCAAGGCGGCAGAGAAAGAAAAAGACAGCAAGGTCACCGAACCAGAGCCCTGTGTCGGACGCTTATACTTCGAAGATCTCTACCGGGAGGCAAGGCGGCAGCTCAGTCCCGGAGCGATGAAGAATCCCCACGCGCATCTCGACATCGGCGGCTGCCGGAATCATCCGGACAGTGGTCTCATGGTGTGCTTCTACCCCCGACAGGGTGAGCTGGTGCTCTTTTGCATCGGCTGTGGCGCCAACCATCCGCCCCTCATGGTCGTCCCTCCCGCCTTGCGTCCGAACTGATGCATCGAGCCCGAGCGGTTCCTGTCCTGGCTCCTCGGTGGAGCGGCGGTCTCGGAGATCAATGGAGCGACACAAAAGTCGCTTGACCGATAGAGAAGAGAGGCCCCAGGATACGCGCCCAGGGGGTCTTCGGTCGAAGATCTTGGCGCCGAGAGCCAGGTTCCAAGACCGGAAAGAAGGGCGGTTTCCGTCCAGTTTACCGGAGGTTGCCGGAAGGAATCTCTCCGGGAAGATGGTCGCCGTTCGTCGTTCATCGTTCACGTTGTGTGTCGTCATGGGCCCAGGCTGGGACATCGAATGCGTTGACTGCAAGGACATCCTCGGACTCTCCGACATTCCGCGCACACGCGATCTCATGAATGTGCTCATCAGGTACTCCTCCGCCCTTGCGGCGCTGGCGCCGCTCTTCGAGGAGTCGCACGGCTTCACCATCAGGTGCTTCGATGACACTCCCTTGGACCTGACGTTCTTCCACACGCACAAGGGTCATCAGTTGCGGCCGGTGAATGATCTCGGCGAGCGTGGAGATCGAAGGTGTGGAGCGTCTTTCGAGTGTCCCTTCTGTCATACGATTGCGATCTGTATCCGATGGGACCATCCACGAAATCTCCCCCATCGTCACATTGCCGAACCTTCACGACAGATACACCACTCAGTCGACCACTCAGCCGATCACTCAGCCGACCATTCAGTCGACCACCACTCGGCCGACCACCACTCGGCCGACCACCACTCGGCCGACCACCACTCGGCCGACCACCACTCGGCCGACCACCACTCGGCCGACCACCACTCGGCCGATCACCACTCGGCCGATCACCACTCGGCCGATCACCACTTAGCCGAGGTTTGAATTGCACGGCTCTCCTGTTCGAAGACTATCCGTCATCCGTGAAGAACTGGGTGATTGTCAGCGCTGCTCTCTTTGCAAGACCCGTCAGAACATCGTCTTTGGCGTGGGCAATCCGCACGCACACGTCATGTTCATCGGCGAGGCGCCCGGTGCTGATGAGGACGCGAAGGGAGAGCCATTCGTTGGACGGGCAGGCAAGCTTCTCGACAAGATGATCTCCGCCATGGGGTTCGATCGCTCCGACGTCTACATCGCCAATGTGGTCAAGTGCCGACCTCCCGAGAACCGAGATCCAAAGGGTGAAGAGGAAGAGGCATGTCTCCCCTTCCTCAAGAGACAGATACGGACCATCGCACCGGAGGTGATTGTCACCCTCGGTCGGGTCTCCACCCGGGCGCTCATGCCACAGCTGGAGGACGAGTCGCTATCGAAGATCCATGGAAAGGTCTACGAGTGGGAAGGAATTTCGCTCGTGCCCACATTCCATCCCGCCTTTCTGCTCCGTACCCCGTCGGGAAAGCCCTATGCGTGGCGTGATCTCAAGGCTGTCCTGCGACTACTCAAGGAGCGTGATATCGAGCCTCCGAACAGCGTGAGAATGTGGCGTTGAATCTTCAGAGATAGCTTCTTCGCTTCGGTCTGGAGAGAAGCGCGTAACCCATGGCTCCTCCCAGAACACCGACGAGCACGGAGAAGAGATCAGCTTTTGATCCAGTCACGCGCGAGCTTGCCGGTTCGGCTGATGCTGCGTCGGGTGGAACAACTGCTGCGTGAGGTGGAACAACAGGCGCCCGAGGATGCGAGGAGACAACCGTGGGAGGATTTCTTCCCGAGACGGAACCGCCAGCTCCCTGCTTGGCGAGGAGCTGCTCCCAGCCCACGGCCTTTCCGATCCAGGCGTTGAAATCCGTCTCGGAGAAGGGCGTATCGCTCTGAGCGCTCTTCCAGTCACGGTATGTGCGCAAGAATTCACCTGCGTAGTCCTCGTTCAGCTGACCCTTGCTTCGAGCATTCAGGATTTGTCGGCCAATGGCGAGCAAGCGCTTGTCGAGCACCTCCATGCGCGGTTCGTTCTTGAGGACGGAGGAGATGAGAATCGAGGATTCGTCCAGTTCAGCCATGGTTTTCCCATGATACCTCCACCCGCGCTAGAATGCGCGCCATGCATTGTATGAACTGCCGAGCCCCCTGTTATGGTACCTATCCTCAAACCGCTGCCACATTGTGTGCGCGCTGCAAGGCCGAGAGATCTCGCGCTGCCGATATGACCGCCAGGGTCGAGACTCAGAAAGCTAGAAATGTCACGACTCCCATGGAGCCGCCCGTGAGAGCGGTGATCGCATCGGAAGCAGACATCGGTTCACCGAAGGAAAGACCATCGCTCGTTTCCACGAGCGATGATGTCACTCCCGTTCCCGAGCCGACTCCGGTGGATTCTGGACGACGACGCTCTCCGAGCCGGTTCCATTCCGTCAAGAGCTACGTTGCCTACCAGGCGACGAGAGATCTCCTCCATACCCTGTGGACAAAGGCGGTGGGGACGCCCGGGTATGACCGGGATGAGTGGATCTCCCTCGAAGACAAGATCAAAGCGCTCGTCAGTGACGGTGACGGCGAGCCTGTGGCGGCGCCGGTGATCGCAGCAGCGCTGGTGACTGAACAACATGTGACAGCGCCGGAGGCCGCTGCGCCGGAGGCCGCTGCGCCGGAGGCCGCTGCGCCGGAGGCCGCTGCGCCGGAGGCCGCTGCGCCGGAGGCCGCTGCGACAGAGGCGGCTGCGCTGGAGGCTGCTGCGACAGAGGCGGCTGTGTCGGCCGCTCCGCCGGAGGCCGCTGCGCCGGAGGCGGCTGCGCCGGAGGCTGCTGCGACAGAGGCGGCTGCGCCGGAGGCTACTGCGACAGAGGCGACCTCGGCGGCGGAGCGATCGTAGCCAATGAAGCTGTTAGATGACTATATCCGCCTCCAAAAAGAGATTCTCGCCTACTTTGGCTACAAAGAAGACTGGCGCGTATTTCCGCTCTGTGACCAACGTCGAAAAGACTGGATGGTTGTCGGAGATCGAATTGTTCACGGGCCCCGCCTCGACGCTGAAACCATCCCATCAGGTACCGACCACTACAGCGGCGTCATCCTCACGAACCGACCCCATCGCTGGAATGGCGGTGACTACGTCATGCTGCTGGTTGACACCCGAACCGACGACAACATCTTCTTGATGATTTTTGATAAGTCACGGGAGATCACAGATCTTGGGCTCATCGAGCTGTACGAGGAGCACTGGTGAGGCGGCGGTCGAGGTGGATACCTGGTCTCTCTGATCATCTGATCTCTTGATCGAGAGCCTTCCGTCTCATATTCTCCTCGCTCGTCGCGCCATCTGATTTCCCGGTCGCGGCGAGTGAACTCTTCCTTCGTCACCGGGCCCCATTGTCCTCCTTGCCAGCAGCCTCTTGGTCAAGATAGAATTCAGAGTTTTCACGCACAGGGGAAAGTGGTCATGACGCTTGCAGCACAGATCAGCCGGGATGGTGATCTTCCCACCTTCAGGATGGAGGGTCGCAAGGTGCTGGTCATCGATAGCACCTACAACCCCGTTTCCATCATTCCCTGGAAGCGGGCCTTCACCATGATCTTTGCGGGTATCGCGCAGGCCCTGGTGGACAAGAACGTCCGCCCGCCCGAGGTGGTGGAGTATTCCGCCGATGGGGCGGTCGTGGGTGTGCACCGGAACATCCCGGTCCCGGCGGTCATCCAGCTCGGCACCATGGTTCCGCGCTGGCGCCAGCGGGTGCGCTTCTGCCGCAAGAACGTCATCGTCGGTCGAGACCGCTGCGTGTGCCAGTATTGCGGCGTGCGGTTCACCACCGAGGAGCTGAACCTCGATCATGTGGTTCCACGCGCTCAGGGGGGCAAGACCACCTGGGAAAACGTGGTCGCCTCGTGCGTCCCGTGCAACAACGCCAAGCGAGATCGCACCCCCGGCGAGGCCGGCATGAAACTTCTGCGCAAGCCGGTCAAGCCGGCATCCATCATCGAGGTGTCCGTACGCATGGATATGCGCTCGGTTCCGGCCGAGTGGCTGCCGTACTGGGATATCTCACTCAAGTAAAGGAGAGCTGTCCATGGGCTCGCGGTACTATTACATCTGGGACCAGCGAGCCTCGGGAGACCATGCTCTTTGGTGGCGTCCCGACTGCAGCGGCTACACCACCAATCTTGCCGAAGCGGGTCTCTACGTCGAAGCCGAGGCGAGGGATATCGAACGACGGCGAGGCACCGATGTAGCGGTACCCATCGATGTGGCCATGAGCTGTATCGTCGAACTCGTAGATCTGAATCGTCTGAGGGAATGCATGAGGGAGTGGGCGCAGGACGACGGCAGAGATCTGCCCATCGTCAATGTGCGTACTCAACGTGTCGAGTCTCCGGCGCCAGCTCTGCGCACGCTCTTCCATGGCAACCGTCGTTAGGCTGCTCCGGCGCGACGTGGTAGATGAACGACGACGACAAGACCTGGCGCTCCCTGCCCCTGCCCTCTCTCGATGACTCGCATTCGGCCTTGCTGAATGACCTCGAACGTGAGATCTCCGACCGGATAGAGGCGCTCGGGACCCTGGTACTGCCCGACGAGGCGGCCTGCATCATGCAAGGTCTCGCCTTCGAGGTAGGTGATGTGGATGTCCTTCTGACATGTCAACTGTCGTCAGAGGGACCTTCTTTTCTACGACCACGACCACCCCACCTTCTCCTTGTCTTCTTCGACCGGCGGAAGCGACGTCCGAACGGATGGTCAGACATGGAAGTGGACACCTTCCACACTGTCGCCATGAGCATCGGGACCATCGCTGGTGGATGGTTCCAGTATCAGGCCGGCAGGGTGAAACCGATCAGTGCCACCTTCCTCCTCCAGAAAAGGCTTCCCGTACTCGAACGTGCCATCATGAGGTTCATGGATGCTGCGTTCCGGAAGAGAACCGAAGACCGCGGCTACGGCTATTCGAGCTTCTTGCAGGTCGTGAATGAGCGTCTCGGCAGCATCCGGAAAGAGAGAGGACGGTGATGACTCAACTTCTCTTGCATCGCTGCTGGAACAGCCTCTGGCCAGACACACCTCCCGGCAGCGCGCAGTACGTCTGGAACATGCTCGAACGAGTCTATTCGGAGCCTGGTCGCCACTATCATAATCTCTGGCACATTCACGACATGGTGAAGCTACTCGGTGACTGCCATCTTCATCTCCTTGGCTCCGATGAACAGCGACGAGCGATCATGATTGCTGCCTTTTTTCACGATGCAGTGTATGAGCCCGGCAGCCAGGAAAACGAGGAAAAGAGCGCTGCTCTCTTTGCCAGCATCGCCGATGAACTGCGGTGCGAATCATCCGTCAGGGAGTACACCCGTCGCCTCATTCTCATAACGAAGCACCATTTCAATCGGCCGGACAATCTCGGTTTGCAGGAACATCTCTTTCTCGATGTAGATCTGGAGATCTTGTCAGCCACCCCCGATCGGTACGATTCGTACGCCAGGGGAATCAGGGCGGAATTTTCTTCACTCTCCGATGAGGTTTACGATACCAGCCGTCTCGGTTTCCTGGAGGGAGTCTCCCATAATCCCACCATCTACTGGACGCGTGAGCTTGGCTCACGTGGCGAATGGGATGCTCGTTCCAATGTCATGACCGAGATCAACCAGATCAGAGAGAGGCAGTCGAGGCGGCTGCATCAAGCTTTCAGCGATGACGTCGAGGAGAAGACGAGACCCCGTATGGCAGGGGGAAAGCGGTGAGTTTCTCTCCGGGCATCCGAGCCGCCTGTGTACTCATCGTGCATCCGGAGCGAGATCTGGTCCTCGCCGTACAGCGCATGGGAGATCCTGGCCGTGGCAAGTGGGGATTACCCGGCGGTCTCGTGGGTCACTGGGAACGGCCGAGTGATGCGGCGGCGCGAGAGTTGCTGGAAGAGACCTGTGTACTGATGAGCAAACCTGACGCCTTTCCCCTATATCTCGGCCCATGTCCGACCAGGGGAGGCCGCAAGATCGCCTGTGTCACGTATCATGCGCCGGTCTGGGCAGGCCGGCCAGCGACGATGAATGAAGGCAAGGTGGCCTGGAAGTCCTGGAATGCCATCCTCGATGGTCCCTTTGGTGAGTACAACCGTATCATGCGTCTCTTCTATGAAGACCACCGGCTCCGGCTCTCCCCTTCTTCTTTTCGCTCTTCTCTTCGCTCTTTTGCTCGATAGAATTCTCCATCATGAGCTATCGCCGGTACCGGGTGGTCATCGAGGTCAACGTTCCGGACAATGACTCTCCTGCTTCTTTCCTCGATGAGTTCAACCCAGTCGTCTGGGGCTCAGCGCTCCTCGAAGCAGCCTATGCCCGTACGGGAGGACCGAAGGCCCATCCCTATACGCCGCGGGTGGTGGAGGGTTACGAGGTGACCGGAATCTCCCATGATGAGACCACCAGGCAGTCTGTTCGAACGAAGGGGAAGTGAATGAGCTACGAGAAGAGGCGCGAGGTCATCCTGGAACGCGTGAGGAAGCTTCGAGCCCTCGGAACCTCTTCCAACCCCCATGAAGCCGAGACGGCCAGAAATCAGGCCCGGGCACTCATGGAAAAGTGGGGTATTTCCGAAGGGGAAACAGATGTGGCGGTGGGTGAGCATCCAGTACCAGGATTCGACTTCGCGAGTACGTGGCGGTTCGGTCTTCTCACGGCGGTGGCCAGGCGGTACGGATGCCGGACCATTCGCTATCATGGACCTCGGCCCCTGGCGGCCATGATCATCGGGCCGGCAGAGAATGCGACCATGATTGAATTCGTCTTCCGGAAGCTGGAGGGAGACGTTACACGGCTCTGCAATCGCGACATGGAAGTGGGACTCGTCAGGCTCAAGAAGGAGATATACGAGGAGTCGGTGGGTCTTCTCGGTGAGGAGAAGGCCGTCGCGCGTGCCAATGCGTGGAGTGGGAAGTGGATCAAACGCTATGGGCAGGATGTCGAGGAGTCGTTCTGCCTCGGGGCCACGCTGGCTCTCCAAGATCGCATCTTGTTCCTCGAAGAGGACATTCCCGTCTCGTATTCAGATCTGATGGTCTCCGGCAAGGCGCCGGCATCCACGGCGCCGGCATCCACGGCGCCGGCATCCACGGCGCCGGCATCCATGGCGCCGGCATCCACGGTGGCGGCATCCACCGCGGCGCCGGCATCCGCGGTATCAGGACCGGTCGAATCCCCAGCGATCATGGAATCCGACAAGGCGGTCAATGCCGTCAATCATTACCTGAAGAATCGTCGTCACAACATGTCTTCCGGTCACATCGATGTCCACGTCTCCGATCGAAGGGCCTATGATCGCGGCAATCGGGTTGGCTATCGCATCAAGATGCCCGGGACGGAAAGAACATCCACGGCGGAAACAATGTCCACGGCGGAAACGTCCACGACGACGACGCTACCCACGACGCAGCCCATGACGCCGCCCACGACGTCATCCACTGATACACCGAGTGAAGCGACGGCATCGGTAAGTTCGGATTGAAACTCCGTGAAGGATGTCGTAGGGTCCTCACTTGAACCGGGCCCTTTGACAACAGGATAGTTGCCCTTGTGAAAAGAGAGGTGAGCGGCACCGCTCCATGCCGTCGGTCGATGACTGGTATGTCGAGCGGTGCCTGCTCCCTTGTTGTTTTTCGTTCGTTCAAAGAGTTGGCGGATGCCGATCGGACGCCTGGGGCTTGTAGCCTTCCCCACTGGAGAAGAGATCTGGCCCGAAGACGAAACGGGACTGCCCGACGCTGTCGGTCGGGACCGATAGCTCAGCGATGACGGCGGCGCTTCTCCGGCTTCTCCGGTACCCAGCCAACTTCCTTCAACGCTCGCCTGAGCATGCGTGAGCCGGCAGCGTATGAGATCTCATCCGTGAGAGCAGCCACACCATGCTTGATGGCATCCGAGAGGGTCTTCAGATCTGGCTCGGTGTGAGCGTAGAGAGAGACGCTTTCCCTGGACCGAGAATTCGGGGAAGGACTGCACAAGATTTGTACGTGGCATTGTCGGCGCTGGCCGCGGATCGTGAAGCTCTTCCTGAAAGCGGTGATCTCTCCCTTCCGCGCCACCCGTCGTCCGCGGTGCTCCCTGTAACCTGCCCTGGCGAGCGCCTTCATGAGCGAGCCAACGGATTCGAGAGGGATGACGAGTGATGGCTTCTTGCCTTCCTTGAACATGACCTTGAACAAGGAAAGGCTACCATCGACCGGTCAAAACAACCATCGCCCGAATGGATTTCACGGAGAGATCGGGACGCTTGCTCATCGGCTGATCGGTGAGTGGAACCGAGGCGAGATCCCGAAACAAAACGGGACCTATGTCAAGCGGATGCCAGATCAGATCTTGATCTGGCAAGTTTGGTCGATCGTTATCGATGCCGGTCATCCCCGGCGATGGGATGGATACTATGTGCCGTATCCATTCGAGACTGCCTTGGCGGCGGCCTCCTGCTGCTGCTTCTTCTCCTCGATGGAGATCATGTGCTTGGTCATCTGTTCGAGCAGGGTGGCAAAGAGCAGCTGCTGCTGTTGATTGAAGATGCCCGAGCTAGCAATGGCATCGAGCTGGTTTGGCTTGATCGTCTCCATGAAGGCGGTCACGGTGGCTTCCAGCGGAGAGGCTACCTGACGAACCATCTCCTTCCCTGTGATCTTGTTGACCACGATGGGAGCCAAGCTCATGACCTTCTCGAACAGCTCCTTCTTGCGCTCGATGGCAGCCTCGTTCTCCCGGGCAGCCAGATCTCGTGCATGTTTGTTGGAGAGCAACTCCTCGATGGAGACCAGAGACTGCATACGGTCTCGCATCAGTCTTTCGATCTGTTCGGCCTGGTTCTCACATGTGCGAGCCAGGTGATGAGAGAGAGCCCCGATGGCGGCATTGTGTTGCCGGAACATCTCGTTGTTGAAACGCATGAGCTGGGCCATGAGCCCATCGTTGTTGGGAGGCTCACTGACCTCGGAGTCGCCCGGCTGAGCAAGCCCGGAGTCGACCACGAAAGGACAGGTCCGCAGGGCCTCCTCCGAGCCCACGTCATCCAGATCGAAAATGGAAAGCTGGAAGCGTTGCGGACCGCCGAGTGATTGCGCTGTTTGCTGGGCAGCCTCCCAGATGTCCTTGGCAGTCTCGCTCGGATCTGACCAGTCGTTCTTGCTGCTCCAGATGGAGCTTTTGCGCATGGAGATGTTGAGGTGGTAGCAGACGAGCTTAGTCTTCTGCCCCTCCACCTCCTGGAGAGTGCGGGTGATGCGGGTAATCGTCTTGTGTGGGAGAGCCATCAATGACCTCAGCGGAGTGGGTGTTGTTTACTCCTGATCTTCCTTGGCAATCCTCCTGAATTCGGCTTCGAGCACTTCACGTTCGGCATCCGAGATCTCCCCGCCGTCTTCGCTGGAGGCCGGAGCAGTAGATGATTTACCGGCCGCTACCGATGCCTTCGGTGCCGGGCCCACGGAAGAGGAAGATGAGACGGTAGAGGGCGCGGGTGCCTGAAGACTCCTTGCGACCTCCTCGGAGGTTCTTTCGATCTCGCGTTGAATGTATCTGTTCAGCGCCGCCATGAATCCCTCCGGCGTCGGCTTGTCCCACCAATCGAAGCGCGCCTGCAGCTGCGCCACCAGTTTCGGGGTCAGGTGCAATTCCGGACCGGCCGTCTTCCATTCCTCGTGGAGATGCTTGGCCAGCTCATAGGTGATCTCACATTCGACAACGGCCTCACGAACTCCCTGGCCGACATTGAAGAGCTTGGTGACCCTGGAAGCAACGTCGCCTTTGTAGTTGTCGACGGATGAATGTGACGATACGGTCGACTCTCTCTTTGTCTCTCTTCTCGAAGAAACCTTGGATTCGTCTTGAGCCTTTATGGCTGCCTTCATAGAAGGCGTCAGATCTGATACGCGAACCCCCGGTGCTCTACCAGGGGTGAGACGAAATTGTCTGGCTAGTTCGATACGCTGGAGTTCGTTTTCGACTTCGATTGGTTGAAAATAAGTTCGTCGACCAAGTCGAATTGGATGAAGATGCCCCTGGTTGATCCTGACGTAAACAGTGGGAACGGATATATGTAGCCTTTCGGCTGTTTCATCCAGGGTAAGTAACTTGGATGTATCGCGATTCTTTTTCCCCTCATCCGAATCGTTAACTCTGGATGCGGCCATGACCTTGTTCTTAAGATCCGCTAAGGCTGCAGCTCTGCTTGCGGCAATGGATGGCATGATTGTGCGTCTGGACGGTAATCTTGTCTCTTACTCCGAAGAATTCAAGAGTAATTCTTTGAACGGCAAGAGAGTGTCACTCATTCCGTGGGAATATGCATTGAGCACGGCGAGGGCCACTGCCTCTCTTTTCTCCGGGCCAAGAGACAGATCTGTAAGACACCGTGTGACAATGGCCTCCAGGTGAGGCTTGGCCCGCACAATGGCATCGACGCTCGTATGACGTGATATCCGGCCAGACAATCAGCACTCCTTGCGGGCCTTGGAGAGGCCCACGGCTATTGCTTGTTGGCGAGATTTCCAGCGCCCCTTCTTCCACTCCTTGGTCATGGCAGCCACCAGATCTGAAGCACAGGCGCGCTTCTTTTTCGACCGCGGTTGGTAACGCTTCTTCATCTCCGTCACCACCACCCGATGGCCCTTCCCGAAGTGGTGGGATAGAGCGCCTACCTCGGCCTTGCGCTTCGTTGTCGGCTTGCGGCTACGACCACTACAGGTCCGATGACCCGAAGGCGTATATTCCCGGCATTCCCAGATCCAAGCCATGGTGGTCAACGCACTTTTGTGGATTTCGTCAATTCGGTACCGAGGACCGCTCGCTCCATGCGCTGAGCATCCTTGACGAGAGAATGATACCGAGTCGAAGCGGTTGTTCCCATTCGCGCGAGACCCCCCATCATCCTGAATGCATAGGTGCCTCTGATGCGCTTGTCATCGATGCTCCATTCCTTTTTTGCCTCGGCTATTTGCTTCAGGAGCTGGGGATATTCAGGAAAACGTGCGGCAACAAGGTCTTTCTTGTTGCGGTTGACGGAACTCTTCTTGCTTCGAAGTGCGGTCTTGATCTCTTTTGAAAAGCGGTAACGAAGATTGGAGAAGACCTGAATCACACTACTGGTCGCCACCCCGGGGAGAGCTTCGATCTTGTCCTGATAGAGGTAAAACGCATGGTCAGGCTCGACCTCTGATGCTGGGTTCCCGGGACTTCCGGGAGGATGCGTCTTCAGCCAGTCCCGGAAGCCCTTCATGAGCGATTCGGCCAGGGCGCCGTGAGCTTCATGGTAAGCGGGAAATCTCGCCTCGGTGCTCGCCATCAACTGGGAGAGGGCCACGATGGAATCTTCCACAGAGCCTATCTCACTGGCTGCAAGGAGTGCCTTCTGATAGGCATCCGTGACAGTTTTCTCCAGATTGTTGTTCATGCTCATCGCTCCGAACTCGGTGGTGGTAACGGTGGCGCCTCGGCTCGTGATCTCCCCAGGTATGATATTCCTAGGTACTGGAAGAAGGAGGGGAAACCGCCGCCACCACGTTCTTCTTGGCACTGTACCGGATGGCGGTATACCCGGCGGCGGTCAGGGCAGCAGTGATGATTGATGCGATCTTGGTGAGCCCGATGGGGAGCCCCGGGATGTTGGCCTCGGAGATGGCCAGGGTGACAGAGACCAGCACCGTCGCCAGGGAGGCCCAGAAGGCCGGCGTCTTCCAGCCCGGACGTGTCGTGGCGATGGGCGTACGCATGATGGCATAGACGGCCACCGTCCCCACCATGGTCCCGAAGGAGACCCAGATGGAGGCAGAGCCAGATCTGGCCACCATGGCCGAGAGAGCAGAGCCCAGCGCTCCGATCACCGTGATCCAGAGTTCGCTGCGCGTGACCTCGGGTTTGCTGGGCGGCGGAAGAGGTGACAGGGGAGAAGGATTGGTCGTGATGGTTGTATCAGTCATGAGCCCTTCCTTCGGCAGACGAATGCTTTCACTGGAGAAAAGTCATCACTCCGCGGCGGAGAACTTCTCGGCGATATCGCCCCAGCTTCCGATCTTGAGGCTATCGGTCTTGCGGTTGTAGATGAGAGTGGTGGAGTACGGATCTCCGGTGTTGAGGTATTCGTACTGTGGCGCTCCTCCGCTCTCATCGGGTATCGCTTCGACGCCGTTGGTATCGAGAATGACGTCCATGGCATGCAGAGCCACGGTCACCCGCCACATGTGCGAATGATAGGGCGAGGAATAGAGCTTTCGAACGTAGCTCTCCGTTTTTGGACACCTGAGAGCAATGAGCGCCTCCAGATCTTGTGGATTGTCCGTTGCCTTTGCCAGATGCCGGATCAAATCGGCATCTGATTTCGAGAGCCGAAAGGTCTCGATGAGGGATCTGGTGCTGGGAGCGCGCATTGGAAATTCTTTCCTTTCATGCAGAGGAGAAGGTCTGCGATTCGATGCTCACCCACTCGTTGTAATACTGCTTGGTTCCGATGAAACCATTGACCCTGGCCTGCTTGTCGACAAAGACATTATCGGCCTTGCCGGATTCGATGAGCTGGACGACATCCTTCTCGGCCGCCTTGAGATCAGAGCTGTCGTAATACCTCGGTTCTGCCCAGACGTTCTCCAGCGACGGCCGGATGGAGATCCTGAGGTCTGAGGGTGAAGCCTTTTTCTTCACCCAGGCCCAATCGGCTTTTCCAACTGGTCCTCTTCCGCTGCCCTTCCAGAAGTCTACCTTCCAGCGATTGATACGAAGGGGTGAACGAATTACTTTTGACTCCGCGCTCATCTAATCCTCACCGCCCGCACGAGCGGAGCCTCGCACGTCTCAGAGCCCGTAACGATGTTTCACCGCCCGCACGAGCGGTGCCTCGCAGGCATACACGTAGGGATACTTGTGTTTCACCGTGGAGAGGACCTTGCGCGCCTCGGCCTTGTAGGGTGCGGACGTGCCATGACGGCCGGCGATGCGCAGGAGCGCACCGAGAGCCAGCTTGGCGTGGTAGGCATCCGGAACGGGGAATCGCGGACGCAGGTTGGTGCCCTTTTTCGCCGGAAAGACGAAGGGCCCTTTGATCTTGCGCCGGCTGGTGGTCTTGCGCGGCACTGCCTTCGTGCGATGAACGGGGACGCAGGATGCCGTGTACGCCTTCTCGTAGCTGCTCATTCGTGCCATCGAGATGTTCTCCTTTTTCAGGCAGCCTTCAGCTTCGGTTTGCTGCCACCCTTCTGCTTGGTCATCACCATGATTCCGATGCCAGCAATACCGAGGCCGGCGATGACTGTACCGACCTTCGATGAGGTATCGCTTTCTGCTGCAATCTCGGCCCGGGCGGCTGCGACAGGCTTCTTCTCCTCCCCCTTGGCGAGGGCTGCACCAGCGCCCTTGGCTGGAGTGCCGGCGCCCTTCTTCTTTCCGGCCATCTTGTCGATGGCGAGCCCCGTGGCAGCCGCGCCGGCCACGCCGGCCAGGGCAATCTCGGCTGCCTTGTCGTTACCGGAGGCCCGCTTCTGGAGATCATCGAGCTTCTGACGGTCGTCCGGGTTGCCAGCCGCCACGCCAGCCAGTAGCTCCTGGCCCTCCGCGATGCTGGCCTGGGCGCCCGGGTCCCCTTTCTTGGCCTTGAGGACCGTCTCGGCGGTGAGGCTATCGCTGGCATCAATGGCTTTCGCGGCCCGGCTGACCTCACTCCTGCCTGGCGTGACGGGGATGCTCTTGATTTCATCGGGCGAGGCAGCCAGACCCGCCGCCGACACCACGGGCGCCTTGTCGAGGTAGGCGCGTTCGGCCGCGGCGGCCGAGGCTACCCCGGAGAGCTTCTGCTGGGCGGTGAGATCTCTGGCTGCTCTCGTCCGCAGGTCCGCCAGCTCGTGCTGGGCGGCAGCCCGCACTTCCGGATTCTGGGAACCAAGCCGTCCGTGCAGCTCCAGCCCCTCCGCCGTGAGCGCCTGGGCCTCCGGATTGCCCGCGTGGGCTTGCGTGGTGACCTCGGTGACGACGGCGGGCGGGACTCCCACCCGGTTGGCTTCTTCCTTGACGATGGAAGGGGAGGGTGCAACGGGCGTACTGGCGAGCGTCTCCGCGGGTGGCTTGACCTTGCCGCTCGTGGGCTTCTTTTCTTCTGCGAGAACAGCCGCCGTGGTGGCCACCGCGGCCACCCCCGCTGCAGCAGGAATGACCACCCTGGCAGCAGCCAGCTTTGGCCCCTTCTCCGCCGGGGTCGACCGGGTAGCCGCCGTGGAGGCCAGCTCGGCGGCCGTCTTCTTCCAGCCCGCCTTCGTCATGATCGCCTGGGCCTGCGCAAGTTGCGCATCCGAGACGCTGGCCGGAGCCTTCTTGTGCTGGCTGAGCGTGAGGAGCGCGAGGTGCCACTCGGGCGCGCTCACGCCTTTTGGTGGATGAGCGGCATATTTGGCGTAGGCAGGAGAGATACCGACCGGTACCGGTGTTCCTCCAGGTGCCGGTGTTCCTCCAGGTGCCGGTGTTCCGAGCGGCATTGCCTTGAGCTGAGCGAGGGTGATGGGTCTTGCAGCGGCACCGGCGGGCTTCTTTCCTTCCTTCCTGGCAAGGAGAGTTGCCTTCGCTCTGGCCTGTTCTTGCATCCGTTCGGCCCGGGCGATGGCCTCCTTCGACTCTGCTTTTACCCCGGCGGGCAGCTGGGCCATGCGATCTGCAAGAAGGGAGGCAATCTCGCTGTGTCCGTACTGCGTGGCGATCTTTCTGGCCATCGCGAGGCGTGAGGCAGCAATCGCTGTTCCAGATACTCCGAGCGCATTTTCGACCGCCGCATAGTTGCGATACTCGGCATCCGAGACGAGAGGGCCCGTGTAGTCCGCGGGCTCGTAGGGACGGCGTCGCTTGCGCTCCGTCTCCAGACGGGAGGCCAGAGCGGTATCACCACCAGCCCGGGCGATGTTGCGGGCCTGGATGAGGTCTCGGTAGGTGATGGTCCCAAGATTCGTACTCGCACCAATCTTGCGGGCGATTGAGTAGTCATGACGGGACACGTTGGCCGCAACCGCCTTGCGAGCCGTCATCTCGACGGGCGATGGGGGCGAGGGTTTCTTACCCGCGGCCCGGGCCTCGGCGAGGGCACGCTTCCGCTCGTCCTGCTGGGCCAAGATCACCCCACGGCCCAGCCGTGAAGCCACCCCGAGATGGCCCGCCGCCCGGGCGATTTTGATGGCCCGGTTCAGATCTGCCGACCGCGGCTCATCGTCCGTGGCCATGAGAGAGAGATACCACTGGAAATCGGCCGGATTGGCCCCACGGGCCATCAGATCTGAGGGTGCCAGCCTGGCCGCCACCCGGGACAGCATCATCCGCTCCGCTGTCACCGGGGCATACCCGTTCTGCATGCGACGGATGGTGCTGCTGTATGCGCGCCACTCGGCCGGCGTGACCCCCTCGGGAACCCTGGGTGTACGGGCCACCGCGGGAGCTTGAGGAGCTGTCCCTTGACGTCCGGTGGGGGCAACAGGCTGGCCCGCTCTCGCCATCACGGGACGAGCGGAGGGAGCCTTCGTCCTGCCTGTCCGGGCCTCCACCACGAGATTGTCGAACTGCGCCAGCTTGTCAGCATCGGTGATGAATGCACGGCGCGTTCTTTCGATCTCCGCCTGGGAGACCTGCTTGCCCGCCCGGAGTGCGGTGGCCACCAGCAGGGCCCGATGTAGATCTGCCTCGCGAGCCCGGAAGAGACCTGCTGTCCTCTGGTCTCCAGCGGCGCTGGCCAGCGAGATGCCCTGCGAGATCTCCTTGAAGGTGGTCGGCCCACCCTTGCCGAGCTTGCTCTTCAGCACCTCCAGATCCATGAGCTGATCTGCTGTCAATCTGGAAGCCGACGTACCCGGTCTGGCCGGATGCATGGTCATGTTGACAGCCGGTTTGACCTTGATCCCCGCTTGCGGCAGCACCGCGCTGACCACCGTCGGTTGTCTGGCGACAACCGTTGGCAAGGGCGGTCTCGTGGCCGAGATCGTGGCCGGTGTCTTGACCGAGATGGTGGTCGTCGTGGCCGGTGGTCGATGGGCGGCCGTCTTTGCTGGTCTCGTCGCCGTCGCCGCCGGTCTCGCTGCGACCGGTCTCGCCGTCGCCGGCCTGGCCGCAGATCTCGCCACCGCCGGTTTCGCCGCCGCCGCCGGTTTCGCCGCTGTCGCGGTGGTCCTTGTCTTCGCTGTTGCCTGGGTCGGAGCGGGGGATGAGGCCGGGGCTGGCTTACCGCTCCACGACTTCGGAGTTACATCGGGCAAGGATGAGTCGTCATCGCCCTCCAGCATGGCATTCGCATCGTACCCGAAGGTGAAAAGCCGCATTTTGATCTCCTGCGAGGAACCCGGCAATGAGGTAGGAAAACTCTCACCTATTACCTACCGCTCCGTCCCTCGGGATTTTACACTGCGTGCTGAGAGGGCCGTCAAAGTTTCAATGCCAGCGCCCAGCGCTCGGCGATTGATTTCCAATCTCTATGGCGTCGGATCCCGACAGCCGTGCTGGCGGAGAGACTCTCCCATTCTCTTTCATCCGACAGCAGCTGGCAGATCTTATCGATCATGAGGGCCCGGGCTTCCAGTCCATCGCTGTTGTATATGACGCCAGCTCCGATCGATTCGGGCAATGCACCTGATTTGCGGACGAGAGGAACAACCCCCTCGGCCTGGGCGGTGATGAGGAGAGCGGTCGCGGTGACCTCGTAGCGAGCCAGATAGCAGATGCACTTGGCGGACCGGAAGATCTTGTGTGCCTCTTCGGTGAAGGAGAGGAATGATTCATCAGGATGAACCTTGATGAGGGAAGCATCGGGTACTCTTTTTCTGACCGCGGGCCAGATCTCGCGCTCGAAGAGATCTTCCTCCACTCCGTTCCGGGGGTTCTCGACGTAGATCACAGTGTTGGTACGTCGCAACGGCAGAGTCGACTCGCCCGCGAAGTGGCCCATGGGGATGACGGTGGTCTTTGCCTCGTCAAAGAGGGTATTCGAGGCGAGGAAAGCATGGCGAGCATACTTCGAGGTGAAGACCAGGAGGTCGTAAGAGGAGACCTGTTCCTGAGGAACATCCGGAGTGTGAAGCAGAAGAGCGTTGAGCGCGGCTCTCTTCAAGATCGGAACCGGCGAGGTCGTCACGAAGGCCGCCGGCCGCTCCTGCCTCATGGGTTCTTCGAGCGGACGGTAGTGAAGGTTGGGCGTATCTTCCCGTCGTGACCTTTCGCCGGCCTCCTGTTTCTCGTAGAGGTAGATCTGCCGGTCCGGCGTGGCGAGAGCAGGGAGGAGACCGTCGAGGTAGAAATCAGGAGATCTCCCGTTCCAGAACAAGATCTGCTTGTACTCGTAACCTGCCGGAGGGGGAAACCCCTTGAGGGTCCCTGGCTCGTTCTCATCCCAGTCGCTCAAGGCCGAACACTCCTCACGGAAACCTCACCACCACTCGTTCTCGTCCCAGTCGCTCAAGGTCAAACGTTCCTCACGGAACTCTCACGACGTTCCTCACGGAACTCTCACGACTCAATAGTTGCGCCCGTAACCGCCGCCACCGCCATCGTCATCATTTCCACGGGGCCGCCGTCCTCCCCCTCCTCTCGGCTTGCGGCCGCCCCCATTCCCGCCCCCACCAGCTCCTGCATTGCCCCAGTGGCTGGATGGCTGATCACCACCGTTTTTCTGAGCATGGCCGCCACGACCTCCTCCGCCGCCTCCCGGGACTCCGGGAGTCCGTTCGGTGGCCATGTCGACCCGGAGAGGTCTGCCGTCGCCGAGCACGCCATTCATCCTGGCGATGACGTCATCGATGTTGTGCTCGTCCATGAGGTCCACGAACCCGAAGCCTTTCGAGACGTCCGTGGTCCTGTCATAGATCACACGGGCGCTGCGCAGGGCAATACCGTACTCGGCGAAGATCTGAGTGAGACGGTACTCGTCCATGCTGTAGGGCAGATTTCCAACGTAGAGGCGACGACCCATTCCAAATGGCTCCTTTCCAGAGATCAAAGAGATCAATACTACCTGGAGTTTCAGGGCAGACGTCGCGAAGAATCACTGTCGATCATCGCGTCGAGAGGCCAGAAGACGAGACTCTTGAAGAGGAGCAGCAGGAAGCCCACGGCGATCATCCAGGGGCGGAACAGATCTGATTCGCTGCTTCCCACTTCCTTGCTCATCCGCGATGCCTCGGCGGCAAGGGTATTCCGTTCTCGATGGAGGTGAGAGAAGGTACGCAACGTATTGGCCAGGCCGCCCCCGAGGTAGATGAGTATGAGGCTGTGCACGCGATAGCTACCGGTGACGGAAAAAGTGCTCGCCGATCTCGAAGAAGAGCCGGACGTTGCTTATCGGCTTGCCCTCCTTCGCCAGGTCCACGAGACGGCCTCCGATCTCGGCCGAGGATGAGAGCTTGCGGCCGAGTACGATACCTCCACCGAGGAGTCCCTCGGCGTGTTCCAGGTTATCCGTCACCTTCTCGGTCAGATCTCCCACCATCTCACTCGCCTCGCCTATCGCATCGAGGGCCTTCCATAGCTCATCGAGCTTCATGGGGATGGCGACAAACGACAAACGATGCCGATGTCGGAGATCAGTGCGACGTCGGACACGAATCGACGTCGGCGCATTGCTTTACTGCCGCGATACATCCGAGGTTCCAGGAAGCGAGACCACTCCCCTGGACGTTATCACAGACCTCCTCGCAGGTGGCGCCCCGGGGAGTGGGGTTGCCCATCTTGCATTTCAGGGCCCGCAGATGAGCGCAGGCGTCACCACAGGTGTACGTCTTTCGAGCATCAGGTGCGGTCAAGGCATCGACGGTCACAGGAGGAACCGGGGAGGGTCCGGGAGTGGGCCTGGGACAACCAGGAAAAAACAGCAGGGCAAAGAGAGTGAAACCGACGGTCCTTGAGATCTTCTTCATGGGCATGGTGACTCCTCTCGGCCTCGCTTCTTTCACCTCTCACGCGGCTTTCTTGCCGGCATACTGATCGGAGTAAAGGGGCGCAGTTTCCACGATCCAGAGATCGTCCGTCTGGTCCCAGGCGAGATAGTCCGCCGAGAAATGGCAGAAGCCGCCCTGATTCCAGTCCTTCGACCAGGAGTTACAGATCCTGAAGTCATCGCTCTTGTGATCGACGATGACCATGCAATGACCACCTGCGATCTGTAGACCAACGGGCGGATTGATGGGTGTGTCGCCCGGCGGAACGGAGGTGAAGTCGACCGATACGCTGGTGCCGAAGACGACGAGATAGCCGGCACCGAGGGCCCGCTTGATGTCGTCGATGCGTGCCTGTCCCGTCGAGTAGATACGCAGGTACTCGGTGGGCGAACGTTGATCGTAAGCCGCATCGACGGCCGCCATGCTGGGCATGATCGTGAACGTGTGATCATCGTCGGAATAGGGCCAGACAGTCTCGGGTGGAAACCCGAACTTGTTGATCGCCCCGAAGAAGTTGCGGATGAAGGTTCCGCTGTCCTCGTCGGTTTCATGATCGTAAGCCCGGGCGAACCAGTAGCCGAAGAGGCGAGAGCCGAGCACGGGGTTCTGTACACCTTGCTTGACCTGACTGCCCCGGACGGCCTGGAAACCTCCGTTGGCCACGCAGGAACCCAGGTTTCCTTGATCGAGAATGTCCACGATGAGGCGACCGTTGTCGGAGTCAGCCGGCACCGGAGCGGCCTTCAGCTTGACCGTGGCATCGCGGTCGGGTGTCTCTCCAGGACGCTTCCGTGGGTCACGCCGGTAGCCGAGTTTTCGCATGATGAGGAGGCATCGTATCATGGACCACTAAAATCAACCCCGTCCTAAAGGGCGGAGCCGGGTCTCCCAGATTTTTACTTGCCGCCGCTATTGAGCTTGAGGGTGAGCGCCAGTGGCTCCGGAACGATGAGACCGCCGGTCGAGCTGGCAGTGAGCATGGTGCCCTGGACCTTCATGCCAAGCGGTCCGATGAGAGCAATCAGATCTGCATAGGCGGCCTTGAAGTCGGAGAAGGCTTCATCGATCTTGGCCTGGTCGATGTTCTGGGCACCATTGGCGATACGTAAGGCGGTATCGAGCGCCATGCGTGCCTTGGTGATGGCGGCATCGATCTTGGCCTCCAGGTCCTTGTTGGGGTTGAGTGCAAAGTAGTTCTTCACGAAGTCTGCGATCGTCTCCAGGACGAGAGTGCCATCGTTGATGGCCGCGAGCACGGCGGGTAGATTGGCAGCCACGGTGGCGCAGCCGGTACCGACCGTGAGGCTACCAAGGCAGAGAGTCACGAAGAGAGCAATGGAACGCATTGTTTGATCAAGGTCCTTTCTTTGTCACCAGGTTCTATTCATCGAGATTGTCGTCGAGGTCATCATCGGCTTCCTCGCCGGTGTCGTATTCATCCTCCGTCTCTTCACCGGTCTCGTAGTCGTCCTCGGCCACGGCCTCGTCTTCCTCGTCGTCGCTGTCCTCGTCTTCAGGGTCGATCTCCTCGTCAGCGGGTGAGAGATCATCGATGTCCTGGCCAGGAGAAGGAGGCTCATCGTTCTCTTCTTCCTCTTCACTTTCGCCTTCGCCTTCGCCGCCTTCGCCTTCACCTTCTTCTTGATCTTCCGCTGCTTCTTCCCCTTCTTCCTCCCCCCCTTCCTCCTTCCCTCCTTCCTCCGCTGCTCCGCCTTCCGCCGGGAGATCTTCCCCCTCATCCTCTTCGCTTCCGAAGATGTTCTGCATGAGTTCGAGATCTTCGTCGACGATGGGTTCGGTGGAAGAACCACCTTCACTCAGCAGCTCGTCGACCTCATCGGCGTCGTTTTCATTCTCCTCGATGGCGGGCGGCGGCGAAGAAGAACTCCGGGGAGAACTCCGGGGAGACTTTGCCGGTTTTGCCGGTCTTGTCATTTCTGGCAGGGTCTCTCGCTCATCGAATGAGGTCAAGAAAAGGGAGGTCCAGCCCTTGACGACAAGCCCATCGTGTGTACTATGAATTCATGCGCAGCGCGGATTAACGCCCGGCCGGAATCACCATCTTCCTCGCCTGATCCCTGTACGCACTATGTGATAGTGCGTAGTGACTTGCCACTCGGCGTCCTGGCAGCCCAGCTCGTACATGCGGCGGGCGAGTCGAGCCCTGGCAATCTGGAAGAGGGAACCTACGCCATCGTGCTGGCCGTTCCGGACGAGCAGGCCCTCGGGCATCTGGCCGTGCGCCTCCTGCGCGCTGGCATCGCCTTCCGGGCCATCCGGGAGCCAGATCTCCCGTACAACAATGCGCTCATGGCTCTGGGACTCGTTCCGCAACGGAAATCCGTCCTGCGGCCGTTCCTTTCGAGCCTGCCTCTTTACCGCGGGAGCAAGGTTCCCGAGAAGGCTCCCGAGGTTCCCATGAAGATTTCCGAGATCATGCCGGAGTAGCTCAGCGAGAGCGCCCTGCCGTCCGCAAGGACCAAGGGGAGGTCGGTGACTCGATGTCATCCTCCGGCGCAAACAGGCGTTCGTGGCTCAATGGTGGAGCGTCAGGATTAATCACCCTGAAGGTTGCAGGTTCGAGTCCTGCCGGGCGCGCCGAGGTAATATCCGGGTCCGTGGCCTCCTGCATGCCTTCATGAGGGTGGTCCTTCCTTGTGTTCCTTGAGGATATGGCCGTTACCACATACGAGCTGACCACATGAGGCACATCTGAAGGGAAAGACGTTTACCCGACACTCTGAACAGGGCAGCTGGGAGAGCTGTGTGATGTCGAACGTCAGATCTCCACAGGCTGGACAAACCAGGGTGGTCTTACGACTCGGCACACTCAGATCTTAACTCTGCTGGCAAGATTGCGCGACTCTTCGCTGTCGGGATCGAAGCGCTTCTCCATGGCGAAGCTCCAGAGCGTCTCGAAATGGGTCTCGTCGTGGGTGTTGGCACCATGAATCACATACGTGTATAGCTCTGGCGCCTTGAGCAGGAAGACATCCAGCATCACGGAGGTGAGGAGGGCCTCGCCCCTGTTCTGGGCCGGATAGATACCGAGCCGGTTGCGGCGTGTGATGAAAGTCGGTTCCCACCCCGTCTTGTTGCTGGCCATGGTGATCCCATAGCGATTCCGCAACGGCCAGGCAACGGTCATCTGGAGAAGACCGCAGAGCGGCTTGTTGGAGGTGAGAAGCGCATCCATCTGCTGGGCCAATCTCTCGGGGTGATGGAGGTCATCGTCATCCCAGGTAGCAATGAAGTCACCCGAGGCTCGGCTCACCGCAATGTTGCGCATCTCGCCGACGGTCCAATTCCAGTTTCGCTCACAGACGCCCTGGTTCAGATCACCGACAATCGAAGGCCGGAATGAGGGAAGCTCGATGAAGAGAGATCCTGGTGGAAGTGGTTTCTGATGATCATGATAGGACATATCTTCCGAGACAACCACCAGCTCCCGGTTCGGATACGTCTGCGCCTGGAACGCCTCGATGGCCCGCCGAGCGAGGGCAAGTCGAGATCTCTGGGTCACCATGATGCAAGAGACCTTGCTGTCGTGATTCATCATTTTCGAACGAGATTCTGCCAGGTCCGCATGACCGCGGGAAGGATGACTTCCGTCGTGAAGAGTCTTGCCCGAGCGGCAGCGCGCAGACTGGCCTCGGCCCGCTCCTCGATGGTCCAGGCGAGCGTCTGGCGGAGAAGAGCGGCGCCCTCCTCGGGGGTGCCGTAGTAGGTGGCAGCATCTGCCATGTAAGCCTCCGCGTCCGGGTGTTTCCGGGCGATGAGGGGGATTCCGCATCCCATGGCCTCGGCGATGGAGATGGGCATGCCGTAGGGATTACCAGCCGGGTCGTGTCCGCGAAGGCAAATCCAGGCACCACGCACGAGACGCGCCACCTCCTCACGTTGTACGTGCTTGAGACAGGTCACGTTGAGGGGAGCGCTCTTGACGACGCTGTCCATGTAGGGCTCCAGGATGGAGGTCATGACGAGAACGAAGGATGCCTCGGGACAGAGCCGAGCAATATCCAGGAATTCCTCGATGCCCTTTCTGGGTAGACCTGCTGTCGCCCGTATCACGTAACGACGGGGAGCAGGAGATCCGAGGTAGAAGGTATGGGAATCGTAGGAGACTGGAAGTGGAGCCACCTGGGGAAGAGCAAACTGTCGTGCAAAGTGTGGAAAGAGCCAGATCTGAGAAGCAGAAGAGACCGCCTCCACGTTGGCCGTCGAGAAATCGAGGCTGTGACCGCGAATGGTGCAGGGAATACCGGTCTTCTTCACCTCGCCGAGTACGGCGGCGGCCACGGTGCTCCAGTGGGCATGGACGATATCTGGCTTCCACTCATCGATTGCCTTTAAGATGGAGCCACCCACGCGCATCCACCGACCAGGGTCCTCGTAGGTAGGCGCAATCTTTTCGGCGGAAGCCCATACGCCCACGGCGATACCCTGTTTCTCCATCCACTCCAGCTCCGTGCGGATGTAGTTCTCGGACAGAGGGATGGGACGGTACACGACGTAGAGAACACGCATGGAGGTGATGATAGACGATGCCCCTCATTCCATCCCATAAGGGCCGTTGCTGTCACAGCAACGTGATGCTGGCCATGACCTCGTGCGAACGTCCAGACGGCGCCCGGTATCTACCCGGGACTCTCGCAGCGATCAACCGGGAGGGAGCCTACATCGCGCGCCCCAAGATACTCGTCGTGGATGGATCCTTCCGGAAGATATGGAGGGAAGAAGCGTGGAACTCGTCCTTCTTGCCGCACGATTGGATCTGTATCGAGCATGGAGGTGAACGAAGAGGGAACCGCTGGGCCATGTGGCAGATCTTCCGGATGTTCATGGCGGAAGGGGTTGGCAAGTTGCTCTACTGCGAGGATGACATCGTCCCTTGCCGGAATGCTCTCCTTCGTGCTGCCAGGATAGAGGTGCCGGACGATGTTGCCTTCATCGATTTTCACGACATGAAGGAGCTACCGGGGAAACCTCCCGGATACCATCGCGTACCGGCCATGGGTCACGATGGTGTGGGCTACTGGGGCAATCAGCTCATGCTTTTTCCTCGCCGTACCGTTGAATGGCTGCTGAGCCGGAATGTCCGGGGCATCATCGGTGGCCCCAATGCCGCAGACTATGCCCTGGGCAGACTGCTCGTTGATTCGCCCTGGCCCATGTACCTTGCCCACCTACCGTGCCTCGTCAGGCACATGGGAGCCGTCTCGGTGGCTCATCCGGACCATGAGCTGCTTCCGGGCCGGCTTCCGACGAGCTATCCCGGTGATGACTTCGATGCCCTGTCACTTTCGTGGTGAGGAGGACGATAGTCAATCATTTTCAATCTCACGTGACGACCGCGGTCGGATAGTATCCCTCGTCATGCGGCTCCTGCGGGTCACCATCACCGGTGCGGACGATGCCACCTCTCCCGATGATCTCCTGGCTCTCTCGAAGGAGTTTCCCTTCGTCGAGTGGGGGTTTCTTTATTCACCGAAGAGATCTGGGTCCGGTGAGCCACGGTACCCGACCGTCGACTGGATCATGACGATGGTGAGAAAGGGCGTAAACGTCGCTCTTCACCTGTGTGGACAGGCAGCTCGTGATTTCTTTGCAGGTACACCTCGTTTCTGGATGAATGAGTTCAAGCGAATCCAGGTCAACGGATTTTCGAATCAGGTTGAGTTTACAGGAATGATGCCTTTCATCGCTGCTCAACCGACCGAATTCATCATGCAGGCAACCACGCCGGTGGCGCTTCTGGCCGTTTCCTACCTCTCGACAATGGCCGCTAACATCGTCCCTCTTTACGATCCCTCCGGCGGGCGAGGAATTGTCCAGAAGGAGTGGCCGGTCCCGAGCTGGCAGCGTGCCGACATCGGTTATGCGGGCGGCATGGGGCCAGACAACGTGGAGATCATCGTCAGGACCTTGAGCGGTGTCCCCAGGAACCTCGGCTACTGGATTGACATGGAGACGAAGGTACGGACTCCGGATGGGACCCACCTGGACCTGAAGCTGGTCCGCGAGGTGCTGGAGAAGGTGCTCATGTCGCAGGTTTCGGCGCCGGAACGAGTCTCGCAATCATGATGAAGGTCCGGAATCCGCTCACCGGTGAGACCATCGAGAACACGTTCTGCTCCAGCGGCTGCTACAAGTAAAAAGGGGCCACTCATAAGGAGTGACCCCTTTCTCGTCGTTTCCAGCCGTTCGGAAAATCAGCGACGAATGAAACGGCAGAGCGTCTCGACGGCCGGCGACAGGCTTTTATCTTCATCCGGCGTACAGGCAGACTGGACACCGGTTACCATCAGCTCGCCGCCTTCCGTGATCGCGCTTGCGGTAGGATAAGCGGGTATCGTCTTGAGCACGTGCACAGCCTGTGAGAGAGCAGCCGACGATGGAGCCACGATTGAACGTAGGTTCACCCTGTCCACCGGAAGAAGCTCGCCCTTGAGGGTCTTCAACCGCTTGCCGTCGCTGGTGATGGTGGCAAGCAGATGCATGTCCGGACCGAAGAGCTGAAGACCATCGCTGGTCCCCGAGTAAGCGGCGACGGCGAAGTGCAGGTTTCCCCCACCGGATGCCCGGTCAGTACAGTCGATGAAGTCACCCACACACTCCTGTTCCTGGATCCAGCACCAGATACCGGGATAGACGGAGCAGCCCGAACGTGCCTCCCACATGCATTCGGTGTAGATGTCGTCGCACTCCTCGATGGTGAACGTCGGAGTGTTCGGGTTCGGGTTCCGCAAGATCGGACCGCCCGGGTTGCCGCCGAGAAGAGCGGCCTGCTTCGAGGTGCTGATGTCGTCCTGGTGGTAACCGCCGCTGCTGCTGCTGTTCGATGCCGGCGGTGGCGTATCGCAACCCATGCCGAGGGCGAGAGCCAGAGCAAAGGTGGCAAGAATCCCGACTCGATGATGTAGGCAAAAGCACGACTTCATCGATCTCGACCGCGTGATGTCCATGAGTACCTTCCTTTTTTCCCCCTGAATGACACGAGCCCGATCACCGTAAGGAATCAACCGGAGGTCAGTCAATGACTATTTTGCATCTTGACCAAAATAGAAGAACGTGATGAGATAGCCCCATGACCACCACCTCCGCCACCCCCTTCGAGCTGGCCTTCGAGAGCGCCTGTGATGAATGGCAACGAGCGACGAGCTACTTCCTCATCGAGGGCACGGTGAAGGACATCGTCGAGGACAACGACCTCCGCGAGGTCTGGATCGACCAGCGCCGCCAGAATCAGTGGGAGAGTCCGGAAGAACGCGACCAGAATGACCGGTCCATCACCCGTGAGCTTCCGGCCTGGACAGACCAGCGCCATCAGAATCACTGGCAGACCCCGGAGGACCGCCGTCAGAACGATGAGGCAGTCACCATGGAAATGCCTGCCTGTGCCTGCTGACGACGGAAAAGACACCATGTCCCAGTCCATTCCGCCGCCGCCCGCCGTCCACGTCGTGTGCTACGACGAGCAAGGGCAAGAGGTGCTGGTTCCCTTCGACCAGCTCCCTCGCAATTTCCGGGCGATCTACCTCTCGGTCCCTGACGAGCGCTGGATCTCCCATGTCAGTCTCATGCGCTGGGCCAACGAGATACGCGCCGAGACAGGTTCTCCCATCATGGACGTCGAGGAGGCTGTCTCGCTCCTGACCGCGGCCGGAGCCCATTTCGACCTGCAACGCTCGAACTGAGCGCTCCTCCGGGGGTGAAATCTTGACGCCCCCGTCGATGACGAGAGATGCTCATCGACGGAGGTAATCGAGATGGCTGAAAAAGTGGCGAAGACCAAGATCGAAAGAGACAACGCCTACATGTACTTCGTGAACAAGGGCGCTGTCTGGCGGACCCCCCGGGCCGTGCGTGGAAAGAAGCGCAAGGGCCGGCGTGAGGTGGTGGCCCAGCTCGGAATCAGCCAAGATCCGCATTACCTGTATTTCCTGGACAAGCACGGCGACGTCTCCCGGGCCAAGCGGGCGGCGGGGAAACGGAAGACGACCAAGAAGACCCGGAAGAAGTGAGAGCGGAAGGGAACTGATGAAAACCGAAGACTTCCGAAGCAGTGATGTCAACGGAGTAGTCTCGTACAAGGGAAAGGCAATCGCAGCACGAGCAAATCGAGGATGGATGCAGATCTCATCGGGAAACAAGAACGTTGACAAGGAGGTCAACCGTGCCATCACGGGATCTGCCGACAACGTTTCAGCATCAGAACTCAGACGCCTGATCACCAGTAACCTCGATCTGTGAGCCCCGTGTCGGCAGATGATCACGCCATGCTTCTGCTCACCGGAACCGGAGGTGATGATCAGCGACCGATGGAAGCTCGTATCACGGAGCGTATCGGCAGCCGATATAGGCTAGGCGTCCAGGTCGGCCACGGCGGCATTGTTTTCACCAGGCACTGGAAACATGTTCCGCGGTATCTTCGTCAGGCCAATTTTCGTCCAGACGCCGAGAGTACCTGCAAGCTTGACGACATGATCAAACTGGAGGCGAAAGAAGAACTGCAGGTGACATCTCCTCGGCAGAAAACGCACCCAGCACTAATCGTCTACAGCTTCAGACCACCGCATGCTCGTTCTCTTCGCTGGGCCGTCGCAACGGGAGATAGACAACGGGAGATAGACCAGAGGACATGCTCTTTCATTACGCCAGCAAGGGAGCAGCCGTGAAGGCCGCAGAGAAACGTCTTTCGGTGAATGGGAAGCTGAAGATCGAATACTAGGTTTGAGTCGTCACACTGATGTCCCTCTCCCTCGACAACCCCCTCCTCATCGCCCTCATCACCCTGGTGACGGTGGGGGCCATGAAGTGGGCGCTCAAGACCATCATCGACTCCATCACCAACGCCCGGCGGGTGAAGGTGCGTTTCTGTCCGAAGTGCCATGAGCCCGTCCGCTTCGATCTCCCCCTCCCCCGGCCGCGGCTGCCTACCCGGAACGACTTCACCAACCTCACCACGGCGGCTGCCCGCGCTGTCACCGCCGTTCAGAACGAGGACGTCCCCGGCTACCTCCAGGCCGGCCAGGACCTCGGTGACTCACTGGCAGCCCTCGGGCGGCCTTCTCCTCCACCACCAGTTCCTCCCCTTCCAGTTCTCCTTCCACCACCGCACAACCACAGTTCCCCTCCTCCGCTGCCTTTCGATGCCCCCGCCATTCCATTCGATCGCCATCGCTGACTGACGACGAAAGCCGATGAGCCATGAGCATCCGTATCCTCTACTCCTGTCACCTCTGCGGACTCCACAGGGTGGGTACGGACGTCACCGAACGCGGACAGGAACAGGACGTCGTTGACTGGGTCAAGAACGTGATGACACCCGAGGTCTGCCGTGACCACGACCGGCGCAGTCCGGACTGCCGTGACCACGACCGGCGCAGTCCGGACTGTCATCCGAAGACCATCACCGAGATCATGATTCCCATCTCCGGAACAGACAAGATCGGAGAAGCAGCAAAGAATTGAATGACTGTATCATGCATGATACTCTCTTTCATCGTGGCGAGGAGTTTCGAAGAAATCCAGGCTCTCATACAAGCTCTCGATGCTGAGCGTGAACGACAGGGTATCACCAAGGCTCAGCTGGCCAGGATGAGTGAACTACCCAAGGTCTCTATACGCCGGCTGTTCACGCGATCTGCAGACGACATCAAGCTCTCCACCATCTTGAAGATTGCCAGAGCCCTGGGAGCCTCGATCTCTCTCGACCTCATCGATGCCGGGCTCGACCGAGATCAAAGTAACCAACTCCTGAACCGGCTTCGCCGCCGGCACGAGGCCGAACAGATTGCCAGAAGGAAGAGACTCGATCCCGGAGACGTCGAGCACGCTCTCTTCAACCTGACCCTCTCCCCCACCGAACGCCTCACGAGGAGCTTCGCACGTGCCGGACTCCGTCATCAGCGACGCTGAGCTTACCTTCTTGAAGGAGTTGCGTCGGCGGAAGGTGAAGTTCCTGGTCGTGGGAATGAGCGCTGCTGTCATCCAGGGAGTCGATGCCTCGACACAAGATCTGGACATCTGGTTCAAGTCCCTTTCAGACCCGAACATAGATGCCGCCGCCCGGGCTGCTGGAGGTATCCTCTCGTGGAGGGCCAATCCACCCATGGTGGTCGGTAAAGGACTCGATCACATCGACATCGTCTACAAGTGCGATGGGCTCAAGGACTTCGATAGTGAATACGCCCGGAGCAAGGCTGCAAAGATCTTCGCGGTGAACGTCCGAGCGCTCCCTCTCGAACGCATTCTCGTCAGCAAGCGAGTCGCCAATCGACCCAAGGACCAGGCGGCCATACCGGCCATCGAAGCAGCACTCGCGATTCAGAAAAAGTAGTCTTCCCTTCCCCGCGTCGTCAGCGTCGTCAGCCGACCACGCTCCGGGCCGTATCATGAGCCCGCTTCCACTGCGCTCGCGCTTCGCTCGTGAGGAGGTACCGCAGGTAATCCATCATGGTCAATCCCCTCGCCTCCTGCCATGAGAACGGATGAGGAAGGGCTGCGAAGCGCTTCTCGTTCGGCATGATGAAGGATACGTACTTCGTCCAGCGCTTCCAGTCGGCGGCCTGCTTCTTCAACAGTGCCAGATCAATCTCGTAGTCGCGCTCGGTCCACTTCTTCCACTCCCTCTCGACGAACTCCCGGGCGGCCTTCTCGCTGGTCTGACTGAAAAGGTACCGGCCGAAGTCGGGCATGACCGCTTCGGCGGTGTACCCGGAACCGGCGGAAGGGCCATAGCTGCCGGCATAGAAGGTTCCCGCCCCGGGGACAGTCACCAGGAAATCCATCCGGCCAGGGGAGATGGGACTCGGCTCCCAGCTCGTCCTTGCCTCGCGAACGAACATGCGCACCAGATTTCGAACCACCTTCTCGGCTCTCTTCCCCATGGCCTCAGCTCCTCTTTTCCTGGTACGACCGCAGCTGCTCGGCAAGGCGCGCCTGGATGGAGACGTAATGGGATAGCAGCCTCATTCGATCTTCGTTCTTGAGGTCTCCCCGGTTGCGGATGTTTCTCAGCTCCTCCACGAGGAGAGCCTGCATCATCCCCCAGTCTCGCCAGGAAAGAACGATGCTCACCCGCTCATCGGGAAAGGGTGCGCCCGGCGTGGCCATCACATCATCCTCCCCGGCGTGGCCATCACATCATCCTCCCCGGCGTGGCCATCAAGGTGCCTTCACCGCATGATCACCATGGGTGGCATTCCACTTTTCCAGCACCGAAGAAATCCGTTTCCAGCGACCACCCGCTGACTTGAGCTGCAGAGCTTTCCAGATCTGGTCATGCCAGTAATCACCAGGTGTCGTACGGGAAGTAGCGATGAGCCGACCTTCCCGTTCACCGTACCGGGCGATCAGTTCCTTGATCTCTTCCTGGAGTCGACTGAGGTCTGCCTGATAGGCGAGATCAATGGCCACGTTCAGCCGGCGCGCCGCCTCGGCGACCTTCTCCTCGATCATGTGTTCGAGCATGGTATCGATGGTCCTGAACGACGGCATAACAAGGGCGTATGATACGCGAGTCGTGCCCTTTCTGTCTTTCTTTGCCGACCAGGGTCATCAGAGTGAAAAGGACATCTCGGAGAGGCTCATTCACGTTCCTCGCCTCACGACCTCTCTTTCCTTCTCGTGCCTTTGCCGGACGCCCTCCTTCACCATCGGCATCCGGGCGGTCACCGATGGCATCCCTGCTCCGGATTGCGTGACCATCCCTGTCCTCTCGCCCGCTGTCGCGCCGAACCTCGCGGATGCCCTGCGTCTTGCGCAACGGACGTTCCGGCTGGGGGAGCTAGGCATCGTCTCTGGCAGCATGGCTGCGCTGGGAGTGTGGCCACCACCGATAGAATTCAGTGTGTATTTCCGTACTTGACGCATATTATCACGAATCCGTGTATTTTGGCTCTTTACTAAAATACAAAATTTGGCGATGATAGCTCCATGAGGTACCACCGATGAGCGTCAAGAACGTTCCAGCCAAAGGTCGAGGCGCCCCTCGTCGTGAGCGGCACGACGCTCTGGATGAGATGGAGTGCTGTGGCGGGACTGGTCACGCCTCGGACTGCGAGGCCCGGGAGCCCGCCTGGGACCTCGACGATCTCTTCTTCCGCACCCCATGCGCGGGCTGCTGTCCATCGGGCCACAGGCCGAAAGGGTTGCAGGCCATGCAAGACGAAGCGGCAATTCTTGCAGGAAAACGCCGCCGATGGCTCCCCCGAACCTGACCGTCCAGCGGTCAATGATAGATGAGCGGCAAGATCTTGCAGGGCATCCCTTATCAGAAAACCGGCGAACGGGCCCAGGTCGAGTGTCCCCACCGCATTCGCAACAGGGCTGGCAACGAATGCGCCATCTGCGGCTCACTCAAACAGGAAGGACGCTGGTGGTACCTCTCGTCGGCCTGGTTCCAGTTCTACATGCAGGGCGGACCCCGACCGCCTGCTATCTGACCATCCGTCTGCCGCAGGTACATTCGGTCCGGTACCAGGATTCCGGTGCAAGCCGTGCCCGAAGGGTCACGCCAGGGCGGCGGATTCTGGTGGAAATTCCGGGAGTTGACGCGGCAGGCTCACGATTAGTATTTTAGCTCTTTACTAAAATACAAAAGTAGCCGATGATAGTTCCATGAAGATCAAGGTGCATGCGAAGCCGACTGGCATCCCCGAGGGGCGCATCGCCGTCTCTCCCATGTCACAAGGGACACGTCACCTTTATGACGCCCTGATAGCACTCCGGCTAATGTCGGTCACGCATGGCGTTGGCAAGGGCAATCGCAAATGGTACTCGCTCACGCCGCTCGGACATGACCTCGCCGAGACGATGTTTAAAGAGGACCAGCCATGAAGATAAGAATTAAAGGCTTCGACGCCATGCCGGCCCAAGCTGAGATTCTAGGCGTGCAGCCGTGGAGCGGAACATACGATAAGGTTATCGAAATCCCAGACGACACCGCCACGTTTATCAGTTTCATAGAGCCATTTTGGCGTGTGGCAATCGAACGAGACGGAGAAGGCAATCTGTATCTAGCCGTAATGGATGCTTATGATTAGCCAATACAAAGCATACGCCACGGACGCCGCCGTCGGGCGCGTAATGGCAGGGCTGCTGTTACGCCTGCGACCATCGGGCAACCGGCCTCCGGGACCGGCGCTGTGAGGGGGGAGACCTGGAGCCCGCTTGCGAACGGCACGCAGATCCGGCCTGCATCTACTGCAACGGCGCCAACGGCACGCAGATCCCACGGTCCGGTGCTATCCGGCCTGCATCTACTGCAACGGCGCCGTTCGCTCGGGCTCGCTGGTCATCGACAACCAGTTCGCCCACAAGAACTGCCACAAGGCCGACGTCGAGGCCCTGCCGTGAGGCACATCCGTCGCAGCGACGCCAGCGTCAAGGACCGTCGGTTCCGCCACCGGGTTTACTCCAACAAGAACCGCCCCACGTTCTGCGGAGCCGAGCCGACCGACGGCGACTTCTCCAGGGGGGATGGCAGGCGCCTCATCGAGAACGGCATCCTGCGCCCTGACTGGCTCGTAGATCTCTGCCCCGAGTGCCGCCACCAAGTGAGAGAGGAGACCCGATGACCAGCAGCCAAGAACCGAAGACCACGGAGTTCCGTCGCGGAGACATCCGGATGATCCGGTTGTCCATCACACGTTACGAAGGCGACGATTTCCCGGAAGCGGAAGGATATGCGGAGTTCTGCGCCTCCAAGGTCGCCACGCTGTATCCGGATGTCCCGGTCGAATGGTCGTGGTGCCAGGAGACTCGGGTGATTTTCGTTGGTCCTACTGGACCGAGATCACCCGATGAAGCGACGGCAGAGGACCTGGCGACGCTGATTCGATACGACTGGTGGGACGAGTTCTGCCAGGACGGTTACACAGGGGTGTCGGCGGTGGCCGGCACGGTAGCAAAAAATGTCGACGACTGAGGCCACCATCATCGTCGAACGAATCCCCGGAAGTGACAGGAGGCACGAGATGTGGAGGGCACGCATCCAGGACGACGAGGACGCCAGCGCCGTCTGGATGGGAAAGACCCGGGCCGAGGCGGTGGGGTGGCTCGTCATTCACCTCGGCTGTTCCCTGAACCTGAAGATCCTCCAGAAGGGATAGGAGTCTCCCATGAAGGTCCCGCGCTCCCACGCCACTCCCACCCCCTTCGGCCCGGACCGGGCCCACCAGATCTGGGAGGCCCGGGGCCACGAGAACGACTTCTCGCGGGCGCTCACCGACGGCGAGGACGAGTACGTCCGGCAGGTCTGGGACGCCATGCCAGAAACGTCGACCTACCAGGATGCGTTCTTTCGCGTCATGTGGGGAGAAGCTCGAAAGGGCTGAGGAATTCTCTATAACCCATCGCGTTCTATTTTAGCTCTTTACTAAAATAGCCAATCATCCGATGATAGGTACATGCCCAACACCGAGAAGCCCACCGCCCCCGTCGCCAGCATCTACATGCAGCAGTTCCAATGGCACCGCAAACCGGCTGGCTGGACGGGAGCCCCATGCCCGGTCTGTGGCTGCGAAGCGCCACGCCTGAGGGCCGAACACCGGGCTCTCCCTGCCGACGAGTCCTGGCAGAAGCATGCGCTGTGGGAGAAGCGATTCAAGGTCTGCTTCGGGCTGGACTTCGCGGTCGAGCCGATTCGGACGGAGTCCTGATCCATGGGATTCTATTCAAAGCGCCATTACCAAAGTGTCTCGCCTCCGGCCGACACTCAAGATCAGATCCGGGAGCGGCTGATTGCTCGAAGGGCAGGCGAGCTAGGCCACGATGACATGCTGGCAAGGTACCGTGAGCTAACCACTGACAATGCTCTCCAAGCTCTTGAGTACCAGAAAGAGAGGATTGCTCATCATACTCGCGCATTGACCGCGAGCGGCTATGCTGGCTGCCCGGCCGAGGTCAAGAAAATTTTACTCGCCAACAAAAAGGGTTGAGTCGTCGAGGAGTCCTGAGCCATGACCAACAAGATGAACGTCACCACCGTCGAGCTTCCCGCCTTCCGTCCTGAAGATCCGACGAGCCCTGATGACTTCGTGGTGGAGGCCCTGCGTCGGATGAACGCCACCCTGGAGGATGCCGAGAAGGCCGCCTTCAAGCCGGCTCCCCTTCCGCCTGGAACGAACGACGACAACGACATCACCCAGGAAGTTGAAGCGTTCCGTGGCTAGATCTGTGGAGCAGCAAATCGAGACGCAACAGGAAAAAATCCGCAAGCTCGAAGAGCGCATCGCCGGGCTGATGACACAAAGAGTAATCGAGGAAGAGAAACTGGCAGAGCTGTTACTCGAACAACGGAAAAACCCATGAGCCAGCCAACCATCGACATCAAGACCCTCTTCGAGTTTCCCGCCTCCTCCATCCACTACCTGACCGCGCAGGTGGAATACTGGAACGCCCACCGGGATGGTAGGGTCGACCGGGTGGTGCTGGCCTATCACCGCGGCCAGCAAGCTCTGCGCAAGCTGGCCGAGGCACGGCTCTTTCGCCAGGAGGCAGAGGAGGCCCGCCGGGAGGCGCAGCTCAAGATGTCCGGTACACCATGAAAACCGACAATCCTCAGATCTCTGCTCTCCGCCAGCAGATGACGGAACAGCGCAACCAGATCACAGCCAAGTTTGACAAGATCTTGGCCGTCATCGCCGCTCGCGGTCATCTCCCCCGGCTGGCCATCGTCTACGGCAAGCTCCTCATCCTCCGGGAACTGCTGAACACGACGCCGATCGAATCGCTCAACCCTGTCAACGCTCAGATCACTCTCGTGCTCGTCGAGGTGACCGCCCTTCTCGAAAAAGACAGTAGTCCCTTCGGCTGAGGACCTGGTGTTCGTCATCAAACAGCGAACGGGGTTTACCCCATACTACTTCTACGGATGGGAAAATCCAGGAGGGGGAGATCGCTTCATCGTGAGACGAGATCTGGCCCGCCGGTTCGAGACGGAAGAGCAAGCCAGGTCCGTGATCAAGCTGATCGAAACGCGCCGCCTTGCCCGGTATGGCATCACCAATCCCCCCGTGCCGCTCCAGGTGGAAAAGCTGTGATCTCTCCTCCCTCAATGGCCCGTCCGAGCCACTCGCTGCACAGGAAAGGAAGGTTCTCCCCACATGTCCCAGGATGACGAGCGAAAGAAATTCGAGGGCATCGTGCTCGATATCGTTCACGATGATGCCGTCACGCGAATGACCATCAAGGCGTGCGATACTTGCCACAAGCCCGCTTCGATTTCCGTGATGACGATACCGCGGACGACGGCGGCCCACGACGGCGGCCACGACGACGGCCAGGACGACCGCCAGGACGATGATCTCCACTCCGGCGCCTCAGAGGGGGAGGCGGCCATCTCCGCCGGCTGGACGCGGGCCTATGGGGCGGGCTGGGAGCGGACGTTCGGCAAGAACGGAATCAACTGAGACGAGCCGTCCGTGAAGTTCGAGCTGCGCTCTCCCTGCGCCGATTGCCCCTTCCTGCGGGAAGGTGGCATCCGCCTCCGCCGAGCCCGGATAGACGAGATCTGCGGGTATGTGCTCGGGCGGCAGGGGGGCGCCTTTCCTTGTCACAAGACCACGATCAGTGACGAGGGTCCGGACGGAGAGTGCGTACGGGTAGGAATACCTTCCTCCCAGCACTGTGCGGGCGCGCTCATCTTCGCCGAGAAGCACGGGACGGCTACCCAGCTCACCAGGATCATGGAACGGCTCGGAGCCTACGATGCCTCGAAGCTCGTCGGCCATGAGAGGGTGTTCGACTCCGTCGAGGAGATGCTGGTCATGGCTGTCGATGGGAGGAAACGCAGATGAGCATCGATTCATCAAGCGATCGGGAGGAAAAAGAAAAAAGGCCGAGCAGGAGCTGAACCCATTCGGCCTTCTACCTAGCGGCTCTGCTTACACCAGCGCAGCCGCGTCGGTGTAAAGCTTGTCGAGAGCAGTATTGTACGTCCCTGCGGCGGCGACGGCGGCCCGCTGAGCGGCTCGCTGGGTGGCGGCGGCAGCCGAGAGGACAGGAAACGAGGCACCCTGAGCGCTCAGATCTTGCACGTTCTGGGCGGCCTCGGCCGCGTCGTTCGATGCGGCCACGAAGACCACCTTGGCCGAATCGAGAGAGGATGCGTCGGTGGTGATGGTATCACCACCGCTCGGCAACGTGGACGCATCCGTGAGCAGCTTGTTGAGAGCATTCTCGTAAGCCGACTCGGCCGCCACGGCATCCCGCTGAGCAGCCCTCTGAACTGTGGCCGCCGCGGAGATCTGGTCGAATGAGGCACCTGATGCGATCAGGTCCAGGACCTTCTGAGCAGCCTGGGCCGCCTTGTTGGAGGCCGTCACGAAGATCTGCTTGGCAGAATCCACGAGGATGGCATCGGTCGTGATCAGGTCTGAGTTGGTCGACATTTTTGGGTCTTCTCCGATTGAGTGGGTGAACAAGAGGTTGCAGTTGCATCGTATCGCAAGATGCCCCCAGGGTAGTGCCAGTCACGTGTTACAAAACCGTGAAAGCATTGCCCCCACTCCGGTCAGTATGTCGGTCACTGGCGGTCTGATTGATGCATCCGTTCAGGTCAGCTTCGCCCGCTTAACTTCACTTCGGCAGCTTCACCTTCACGCCCACCCGCCTCGCGATGTCCTTCAGATCTGTCGCCAGGCGCTTCAGAGAATACATGCGGTCCGTGTGGCGATCATTGGCCTCGGCTCGCTTGACCCTCTCGCGGTAATGGTCGAGGAGAGTGGGCTCTCCCGGCCGTGCGGCCTGGGCGCGGTTGGCGTAGCCGAGCTTGACGTCGCCGTGGTCGAATTCTCTGACAGAACCGTGCTTGCTGGCGAGATACTCCGAGAAGGCCGCATCGCCCAGCAGAGCAGCGATCACGGCCTTGACCTTGTTCTCCTTCTCGGTCTGCTCTGCCGCCTTGGCGACCTTGGCCTCGTGCCTGGCTGCCTCCTCGGGAGGCAGAGAGTTGACATCCACCTTCTTTGCACTCGGCTCCACGGCCAGTCCGGCAGCGATGGCCATGGGCTGCTTGTTGAACTCATTCCGGACAGCCCGGTAATAGGACGGATTCCGGGAGCCCCGCATCGATGTCCACATGAGCGTTCGCGGGAAGCGATTGGCCCAGTCGAGAAAGCTTCCCGCCTGTCCCTGTGGAGCAGGCATCTTCACCATCAGGTCATACACCTTCGGATCTTCGAACCATGTCTTGCCGGTCAGCTCCGCAATCCCCCCACGCTTTGCGAGCAGCTTCTCGGGAGCGAAACGCCACGCCTTGATGCGACCAGCGAGGAAGACGATGAACTCTTCCGTCTGATGTATCTCGCTCTCGATGTTGGCGATGGCCGCTGCGCGAAGCTTGCGAAAATCAGGAGGAGGGTAGCCGGAAGGAAAATCAGGCGGTAGTGGCTGCCCCTCCGTCACGATGACCTGGAAGGTCCTCTGCTTGCGGCCCCAGCGGGCACTGGGGTCCTGGACAGTCTGACTGTAAAGGTAAATGAAATTCTTTTCTTCCCCGGAGCGCAGACGAATGAGCTGGTTCTTTTCTCGTGGCAGAACGACGTCACGCAAGCTGGCGTACCATTCCTTGGTCACCTCGCATGACAGCTCGTAGGGTGGATGTCCTGCCCCCCAGCACATCCCGTGGAGGTATCCGTAACCGGGCCGTTCGAAGCCATGAAGGACAAGGCCGATCTTGCCGCGGGGAATTCCCGGGATGTTGATGTACTTCGAGCTTTTCGCGTTGGGCTTGACCGCAAACGTCCGGAAGCACGCCTGGCATTGCCCTTCAGCCACGAAACCCTTCTGGCCCGATTCGGCGGCGGCCAGGGCTTCCATGGCCTGGGCCTGGATGTCATCGAGGTTCCAGCTTGGCATGCCCCCTATCTTCGCTCACCAGTCGGGTCCGTCGCTACTATTCTTGTTTCGAACCAGTATGGCCAATGTTGAAGTTGCACCCCCTGCCCAATCGAGGACTGCCTCGGAGGGAGAAGGAGCGAGGGGAATCATCATGATGCCGGTTGCACCCCTTGCCCAATCGAGGACTGCCTCGGAGGGAGAAGGAGCGAGGGGAATCATCAGCCCTTGCCGCAATGGCAATCGCGCCGCCAGTGGAGCAGCGAGGGCTCCGAGAAGGAAAATTCGACGGCCCCGGTCGGGAGCATCACCGGGCGAGCAAAGACCATCCGGGTGACACCGGCGACAGATGCAGCGCCTGCACAGGCGACAGCGAGCGACAGGATTCGTCATGGCGGCCCGATGATAGACTGGACTGCATGAGCAAGAGTGAAAATACCGCCCGGTCCAAGATAGCCTCGGCCGTACTTCACGAGAAGGTGACGGCGGATGAGGTCGAGGGTGCTCTCTTCCGTTACAGCTCTCTCTCGGCCTCAGATCTCCTCGATGGCATCAACAGCCTCCGGGCTCACGATCCCGTGGATGGCGCCCGTGAGATTCGAGAACGGCGTATCGCTCTCGCCATCAAGCGAGCCGAGGAACCGCCCGTCCATGGTCCGACCGTCGCCGAGATGAGAGCCGCGAAGCGAGCGAAACGGTGAATTGCCCCGCTCACTGATTCTTGTAGCCGGGAAGAAACTGGACCCCGACCGTTGGAACCAGAGCCGGTCGCCATACCATTCCACAGTGCTGACACGCATGGTCTCGATGGGGCCTGGTGGCAAACTCGCCGACATCGATGTGGCGCTCATGACACGCCGGACACCACAGGAGCATCGAGATCGGAAGCGATGGTTCCTGGCCTGTCCCGGAACCCGTCCCGGAGCCCGTCCCGGAGCCCGTCGAGCCCGTCCCGGAGCCCGTCGAGCCCGTCCCGGAGCCCGTCGAGCCCGTCCCGGAGCCTGTCCCGGAGCCCGTCCCGGTCTCCGTCTTTCTGGATTCACTCACGTCCTGCCTGGATTCACTCACGTCCTGCGGGGACTCGTAGTGGTGGAAACGGGTCGGGCTCCATTCCGGGTGCCCTTCCTCTTCCAGGCATGACTGACCGGTGATGGAAGAGCGAACAGGACAAGGGCGATAAGGGTTGGCATCGAGAACGCTCATGCGGTTCACCTCTGCTTCTCTGACGAGAGCCTTCTTGCACTCATGGCACAGCAGAGCCTGTCTCGGCACAGCAGAGCCTGTCTCACCTCTGGCCTCCCGGTACGCAGCGGCATAGGCCAGATCTCTCATCCGCTCCTGCGAGCGCGCCTCGTACCACGTCTGCGGCCTTTTGAGCATCCCACCGCGCGCCGCCGCCAGCGCGGGCGTGATCGGAGGCGCGTTCTCGCGGAGAGCGGCCAGCGCCGCTTCCGGCCCGCCCTCGGCCCGCTGTCGAGCGGCGTCCATCGCGTTGGCCTCGGCGATGAGGGCGGCCTTGATCCCCCCATGCAGGCAGGTCCCCGCCGGTGCCTCGGCCTCAAGCGCCTGGATCAGCGCCATCGCCCGCTCATACGCACGCCTCATGCGAGCCTCCCCGAGAGGATGAGCTGCAACATCATGCTCTCGCGGGCCGCCACGCCCTTGACGGTCAGGTCCACCCACTCACTCACCTGTTCGGCATGAGCCACTCAATACCCGCAGGGTGATCGGTGGAATGATCGCGAGGTTGACCGCAGAGAGGACAGAGTTGATCACCTGGACGTTCCCGCATTTCGCTTCTCCAATTTCTCGACCGGGTAACGGACGTCTCCGCTTCCGATCTCCCGTTCGATGCTGCGCTTGAACGTCTCCCACATGTGAGGGTTGCTGAACATCGTCCGGGCGAAGATGCAAGCAAACTTTTCGGCCAGGTACCGGACGTCATGATCTTCCACCACCAGCCCAGGCCCCTCCCCATGCACGGTGGTCATGGTGAAATCGATGCCCTGTGCGGCCGAGCGTTCACAGATGTCGATGTACTTGTTCATGAGGCCGCAGAATTCGATGAAGGGATGAACCCCGACATGAAAAGCTCCTTCATAGAACATCTGCGAGACAGATCGCATCTTCTTCACCATCTCCCGGAGTTCGTCGTCCGAGTAGACCCTGTCATGACCATCAGCCATCGTCGTCATCGTTGTCTTCTAACATGGGCAAGAGTTAAAATACATGGCTTCATGACCAGATCGGCTATCGTGAGCCCATGAGCACCGAAAAAGAGAAAACCACTCCCGAGGTCTTCGAGTTCGAGGGCGAGATCGTGGAGACCGGGACAATCGGCAGCCGACGTATCAAGGACATGGTCGGCGTGGTCGTCGAAAGAATCGATGTAGATCTCGGATTCGCGGTCTCACCCCAGCCCATGACGATGCCTCTCACCGAGGCGGAAGCCATCAAGTTCGGCCGTCTGCTCTACCGGAGAGTGCGAGTGAGGATAGAGGAGATCGAGGAAAACGACGAGTGGCAAGAGCATGGGAACCTGGACAGATGACTGACAGGACCGTCGACTTCAAGCCGGGGGACATCGTCGTCCTTCTCTCGGCCATCCAGCCTTTCATGGGCACCATCATCCGTCCAGGAACCATCGGTGAGATCTACGAGAAGCTTCCGGATGGATACATGGTGTCGTTCGAGCTGGAAGGAGTGAACGGAGATGGACCTTACCGATACCGCAGTCGACACGGTGTGAGACCCGACCAGATTGAACTCCAGGAAAAAGGTGGATGATTCGCAACGCAAGGCTCTCTCCTCTCACCTCCTTCCAAGATCTACACCGCCCGGTGTCCAAAGAAGGAAAGAAGACCAGGCCCGGTCCGTTCCCGGTTAGCATCTTGGCGAAAATAGGAGAATGACCTGATCATGAAAATCCTTGATCTTCCACGCGTTCCCTTCCTCATCTTTCTTCTTCTTGCCACTCCACCACCAGCACTTGCCCAGACATGCTCACCTGGCTATGGCCTCTGCGCAGCAGGCTGGTGCTGCCCCTCGAACCAGCTCTGCTGCAACAGCAATCCTCAGAGTCTCGGATGTACCAGCAATGGTATCTGCAGTGTTTCCGGGGGAGGCACCATGAGCGGCGGTGGTAGCTCGGGCGGCGGGAACACCTGCTCCCCTGGCTACAGCTCCTGCCCGGGAACCTCCTGGTGCTGCCCCAGCTCACTCGGTGCTTGCTGTTCCGGTAACTCCCAGGCGTATGGCTGTCCGCCAGCCGGGTCGACCATCTGCTGCCGGGACGGCGACGTCTACTGTGGAGTCGGAACGACGAGCCAGTGGTGCTGTGCACAAGGTTCTCAGTGTGGGAACGCCGTGAATACTTGCAATACGGGCGGTGCTGGCGGTGCAGCAGGGGGAAGTGGTGGAAGCGGCGGGGGCAATGTTATTTGCACGACCACGAATTTTACGCCGAGCTGCTCCGAAACAGGGTGCGCCAATCCCGATGATACTTGTTCCTACAATGTCAACGGGCGTCTCATCTGCTCTGTGCCCTGCTCGACCATCACCATGTCAGATCCGTGCACCATGGCTGCAGGAAATGCCCTTTACAATTGCGCCCACCCGGGCCAAGGCTCAGGCACATCGGGGGGTCCTCCGCCATCTTCGGGCGGTGGTGGCAGCGGTGGCGGCAGCTCGACATGTTCAATCCCCTGCGGTCTCGTCTGCTGTTCCCCCAATACCATCTGCAACAACGGCAGCTGCATATACAACGACAACTCCAACGGCTCCTGCGATCACCCTTGCGGTGGTGACTGCTGTTCGCTCGGACAGGTCTGCAACCACAACGAGAACAGCAACGAATATTCCTGTCAGTCCAAGGGCTGTAGTCTCGGCGGTCCGGTGGGAAGCTTCCGGTCCGGTACCGGTGGAGCCCTCATCAGTCTCGCTCTCATGCTCGTGAGTCTAGGACTTCGGCGCAGAAATGCGCTCGCGCTCCTCATGCTCCTTCTCATCCCTCTTCTTGCCGGTTGCGGATCTCCGGACTATCCACCCATCTCTCCCGATGCCACCAACATCACCATTCCCGACAGCGTCCTTTCCTCCGTCATGAACAGCGCCCAGGTCATGAGCGACCTTCAGGCCAAGGCGATGGCCAGCGACCCCGTTGTAGCCCAGGCCGAGGGCATGCTCATGCAGCGAATGACAGACAGCGACGCCAACGTCGTCCTCACTGCTCTTCTCGCCATCGTGGGCACGGACAGTGAAACAGATGGGCTCGGTTTCGACATGACGACCAAGAAGGATGCTCTGACGAAGGCAGTCGCTCTCATCGATAGCTACAAGGATATTCCCTTCTTCAGCGCTCTTGCCGCTCCATCCATCATGGCGAACAAAAAGTCATTCTCTTTCATCGATGAGAGTTCTTCAGCGCTCGTCATCGGCCCACCCTCTTGCCAGTATGCCTGCCAGCCACCCGGCATGAGCTGTGTGGCCCAGCAGACCAACTGTACGCTCACCGCCGCACTACCTGGCGCCGTCATCGATGCGGGTCTCGACTTGCTGGCCTCGGATGCCGAGGGCCTCGTCTCGCTGCTCAAGGTGTGCGTCGAGGGCTGGATCAAGAACACGTCCCCCGCGTGTGACAGGAGCGAGCTTGCTCAGGCCGCCTTGAAGGCCATCGCCAAGACCGCCTACAAGGATAATCCCCTCGTGCTGACCGTTCTGGCCACCCTGGAGATCTCCAAGGTCTTGAAGGAGATGTGGGATTACCAGAGCGAGGGACTGGAGGCGTGTCACGCGTATGTACTGTCTGACCAGTGCTTGAGTATGTGTGGCAGCAAAGCCTATGACCCCAAGACTCAAGGTTGCTGTGGTGAGCAGACACCGGACGTTTACGACCTTACTACACAGTACTGTTGTGATGGAGTGTATGTCTACAACAAGAAAGATTGCTGCCTCGATTCAAATACCATATGTCCATAAAATGTTACAAAATCACCACGACCGCAGTCGAAACATTGAGATGACGTCGGATCCACTCCATGTACCATGTGCCAATGAAAGAACACGAACACAGCGTGCTACGCCCCTTCATGTTCAAGCTTCCCTACCGGATGCAGAGCGTACTGATGTCTGCCATTCGCGGCTGCGACACGGCTCGCAAGGATGACCCGTCAAAGTGGATCACACGAGCCATGCGCCCGCTCATCCTCAACAACGCAGATCCGTCGAATACGTTCATGTCCATGAGCAGAGTACCAGAGGCTCATCCGGCGAAAACCTTCCTCTGGGATCTCGATTCTTACCCGATGCACTTCGTGATGCATCTCATGCATGCGGCAGAAATCATCGGGTACAAGTACCAAGATCTGGAGGACGAGAGCGATGCCGGCAACATCCGGTACTATTGGCTAGAGTTCTACAAGAAGATCGTGACAGCCCTTCATCTCAACCCTGAGACCGAAGAACAGCTCGATATCCGCCTCGGCTTCACGCCTGCCGAGAAGGAGAGCATCGATGCTCATGCACACAAGTGGGACGCCGGCACTGGCACATCCCACGGGAACCGCAATCGCGATTGGAGCGGTGGAAGCTGACCGAAAATTCAGTCTGCCGAGACGCCATCATCCGGAACGCCATCCGGCAGCTCGTACGAGATGAGAGCATAGAGCCGCTCGTCGGCGCCGGGCCTGCCGAGGGCAGCGAGCTGAGTCCTCCTTATCTTCACTCCTGGTAACAGCTGGCGTGCCCACTCGTTGAGAGCTTGCGTCAGCTTGACTGCTCCATCACCATGAACCACGTGGAACCTGATGACACTCATCGGCTCTCCTTCACTTCTTCCCCGATTGTCCTAAGACCCCACCGACAGTTCCAGCCGGTTCTTCGCCGCCCAGTCCTTCAAGATAATGAGATCTCGGGCCTCGGGCAGCTTGTTGAATCGCCCGCGGGCCTGCACAATGCGACGACTGACGTTGTCCACCTCGATGGTGAGACGGCGCCAATGGCCGGTCTTGTTCTCGTTGGTGAGCATCCATATCGAGATCTTGCCGCTCGCGATGAGACCGGCGTACGAGTAAACACAGTGGCTCATCGCCCGGCCCTCATCGGCGAGCGTCTTGCCATCGAGAGCCTCGCGGATGTGCCAGACATCATGGATGTTCTCCCCGCTCTTCTCGCGGTAGCTGCGATCCCAGTCCGTGGCCGAAAAACCACTCGGCCTGAAGCTTCGATCTCTCCCACCGGTGATCTTCACACGATGCATTTGCGTGTGCCACTCGCGCATGGCCCTTTGCACAGCAAGAACGCTGCGGCCCTTCATGCTGAACGCTCCGTCTTCCCGGCGACGAAAGGCAAGGTAGTCCGAGAGCGGCCCCACCTCCGTCATGGGCAGCATGGGGTTGGCGCAGAACCAATGGAGGACGGTGAACCAGAACTCCTCCTCGGCCGACGTTCCAAGCGAACGCCCCTGGGGTGTCGCCATCCACGCCCGCAGAAAGCGCGCATCTCCTCCGCAGGCTTTCACCTGGACGCTCCGGATGGCCTCCAGGAACGGTACCTCGCCGGTGATGGTCAGCAGCTCGTGGCACATCTTACGGGTGAGTGGTACGGGCATGGCCCCGCTTTTCACCAGATCGAAAGCGCTGCCTCCTGCCGCCACGTGGGCCACGAATTCGATGAGCGAACAAGCCCCCTCCTCGTCACGGGTAAAGAACGCCGACCAGACGAAGCTCGGCATGCGGTAGCGCGCGAGAAGATGCTCCGAGAGCCCCCGGAAAAGCTTTTCGCGACCCTTTCCCCTGGGCTTCCACTCGTGAATTTCCCGGATCCAGGGGACCCTGGCCAGGTTCGTCAGACCGAGAAAGTAGGATGGCTCGATGAGCCGGGGCGCCACTTCGATCAGGTAGTCGAGTTTCCTTGCCTCCCGGCTGGCGAACTGCCGGAAATACTCGATGGCCCGAGCGCTCCCGCTCGTCTTCCGGGCAAAGGCAGTCCTGAGCTTTTCCGCCCTCGCAGCCTCCGCTTCGGCTTTCTCTTCGCGGATGCGGCGGCGCTCCACCACCACCGATAGAGACCCTTCAGCCCGCTTCCTTCGCTTCTCTCGCGACATGTTCGACCCCCGGACGTGACAGCAGCACCCGTAAGGAAGAGAGCCGGACACGGGAACGCTCAAGGCGCACCATGCCCTCATTCCTTGCCAGGCAGATTTGAAACCAGCTAGCGACTTGCTGGCTGCTGCTGTTCCAGGGAGAACATCGCAATCAATCTCTCACGGCTGACGGTAGACCGTCAACCCCTCGGCCGGCCGCTCACCGAGGAAGGCCGGCCGGCACTTTCCAGAGGTCCTACCGCCCTGCTCCTGCCCCCGCCAGCGCCCGCACGTACCTTTCCCGGTACCCTTCGATCCACCCCGCCTCATCCTTGCTGACAGCACGATAGAGCGTCGCCAGCTCGGGCCAGTTCTCGTCGGAGCAGCCAGGTCGCAGCAAGTGAGCATCGACGGCCTTCCTTTCCCTGAGGCAATCGACGACACGCCCGCGGGGCCAGGCGGGGCGATCTATGCGGTCGGCGGGGGGCCAGCCATCGCGGTCGAGGCGGCAGATCTGACCGCCCGCCTTTTCGTGGGCCACGATGCGGGCCGAGATCCACTTTTCATCGAAATTCCAGGCATCCCAGGCGGTGGACCCCGCGGGCATCTCGGCCAGGATGCCGGCGACGAGATGGTTCAGGTTCCCTCCGCCGTCGCCCGTCATCTGCCGCCAGAGAGAGACCGGCATCCCGATGTAGCATAGTGCGTAATGGGGTACCTCTTCGTGGATGTAGGCGTTCGCGTACCAAAGCTTGACGATGGTCTTGTCTTCTACCTGCCACCAGGCGGGTGCGAGCGGCCACATGTCCATATCGGCTGTCATGGCGTAGACGCGGCCCACCTCGGAACCGGCTCCGGTGTTCCACAGGCCCGCCACGGCCACGCGGCTCACCTGGGCGACCGTCGAATCGGCCACGGCCTCCACATGGTCGAGGAAGTAGATCTCAGCGCCCTGGCGACGAGCCTCATCGAGGGAGACACGCGGTGCTCCCTCCTGCCATTCCTCGGGCTGTCCCACCACGAACATGGTCGGTTTCCAGCCGGCCTGGCGCCAGAGAGCGGTGGTGAGAGGCATGAAGAAGCCGTAGGTCCTGTCCTGGGTCGAGGACAAAACCACTCTCCTCTCGGGATGAAAGGGCTCACGAGCCGCAGAGCCGACGGGTACCCACAAGAGCTGCTCTGCCTGCTGGATGACGGCCAGGCGGCCAGAGGACCCGAGCCCCGGGAAATCAGCCGCATGCTGGTCGTAGAACTCGACCGCCTCGGCATAGAACACCCGGCAGGCGCCGATGTGCCGGGTCAGGCTGTTGGCCTGCTCTGGCAGGGAAAGGTCGGGCCGACCAACGAAAGCGTCATTCGTCTCACCTGGAGAAAACGGCTCTTCCCGCTGGAACTCAATCGATGACCGGATACCCACATCATTGAGCAACGCCTGGTCCGAGCCATGCCTCGTCAGATCTACACCGAGGCCCTCGGCACGACCGATGAAATCCTCCCAGGAAGAAAAGTCGTCATTCTCGCGACGAAAGCGGGCTGCCCAGCACCCGAACATCCCGGTCATGATCTCTTGATGGACTGGATGACCATGGAGAACCTGACAGGTGATGGTGCCCCGATCGAGCCAGGCCAGGACCAGCTCCTTTTCCCGCGGCGTCACGATGGCGTCGACATCCCGGGACAGGACCACCTCGACATCCTCGTCCCAGATGGGCTTCCATCTCCAGAGGGCGGCCTCGCCGAGGCGACGGGCCCGGCCGCACGGGACGAGAGTGACGAGCCCCGCCTCGGCGAGACGCATGAGCACGTCGCCGTAGTACGAGGAATAGATGTGCTCATCGTGGTGAATGCGCATTTGCCAGCCGTCATAGATAGCGTGATGAGCACGCACGAGAGCAGGCAGGTAGCGGGCGTAGAATCGCCCTTGCCAGGCGCCCACGTCGGCTGATTCGTAAGGACTGCCGGGATTCCGGAAGAGGGAATAGGAGACGACGCGAGTCATGGAATGTTAAGATACAGGAGTTTGACTTCCTCCGACATTCCCCCGTCTCCGGCGGTCTGCAAGAAAGGTTGGGTCGAAGCCATGATCTACCGTGCCCGTGCCCTCCGTGTCCGTCCGTTCATCCTTGCCCTTGTTCTCCCGCGTCCGTTCATCCTTGCCCTTGTTCTCCCGTTCCTCGGTCTTCTCTTGTCATCGATGGCCGAGGGAAAGACCATCCGGGTACCACACGATTACGGGGTGATCCAGGATGCCGTGGATGCGGCCTCGCCAGGCGATGAGATCGACGTGTCCGGAGGAAGGTACTGCGGAGCAATCGTGGCCAAGAAGCTGTTCCTCAAGGCAGTGGGCAGCTCCACGGTCACCATCAAGGGCTGCACAGGGGGGCCTCTTCTCTTCGGCAATCTCCGGGTAGGGTTCCTGCTACCGGGAGCGGGTGGAAACAGCCAGTCCAATGGGACCGAGATTCATGGCTTCGCGTTCGACGGTAAGGGTATCTCGAACACCAACCTTGCTCCGCTGGCGTTCGGCATCTTCGCGCGGTTCGCCAACCAGGTGACCGTGGAGGACAACCAGTTCACCGGCACGGTGCAGGCCATCACCAACACGGCAGGCGATGGCTGGTCGGTCTCGGACAATCACGTCACAGGTCTCACCCTGTTCGACTGTACCAGCAACTGCGGAGGTGGCAGTGGCATCATCATGCAGGCGGCCACCGACTCTCTTGCGGTGAATGGAGATCTGAGCAACCCCATCAACCGGCCAGAGACAAACGTCATCGTGAACAACAGCGTCTCCGGAACCGCGCCGGCCGGATTCCAGGAGTTCGACATGGATGGCATCTTCCTGCTCGGAGCCGATGACACCGCCGTGGCCGAGAACAAGCTCGATATCCACCCGGGAGCCGGTACCGTCAGCAGTCCGACCAACATCCTCGCCACGGGCATTCTCGTCACCAACGTCTGCTGTGGCGAGCCGACACCGATTCTCCCTGGCTCTCGCTACACCACGCTCCTCCTCAATGATGGCCACACCAGCCCTTATACAATCGTTGTCGATGGCATGGGAGGGGTCAACTCCACCGGCCTCATCCTGTTCGGCAATGTCGGCCACCTCCTCGTGGAAGGGCTTCCCCTGGCCCTCACCAGCACGGCCATCAAGTCAGATCGAATGTCTCGGCGGACGCATTATCAGTGAATGCAATGGTCGACAACAAATTTGAAGCACTCTACGAGGCGGCGATCGCTGAAGCCAAAAAGAACCGAGAGCTGAATGAGTCTCCTGAACGTTGGAGCATTGGTGACTCGGTCGTGGTTCAATCGCGAGCACTGATGGCTGCAGGACTCTCTCAATATAATAATCGGCCTGGCGTCATCACGGAGGCAAAGCCTCGACGTAATGGACCAACGAGATACACGATCGTAATCGAGACGGGCGCTGATCCATCGAAGTACCGCGAGATTTTTGCTGAAGAAAGCGATTTACGGAGCATGGAAGATGCTCCAAAGAAGATCGCCCACAGTGACGAAGAGTATGAAGCGATCACCGACAGAAAGGGGAATCTGCTGCATCCCGGAGATCGCGTGAGAATCAAGCTCTATCCGCGAGGGACACTCGAAGGAACGGTGACCGTGAATCCTCGGGTGAGAGTCGTTCGGTCGGATGGTTCCACGACCCGCGCTCTATCAGTGAAGGATGAGGTGGATGGTACGCTCTATGAGCTGAAGTCGAAGGGAGCGCTGAAGCTCTGAGCCTGAGGCTACTTTGGCAGCAAAGGTGATACTACTGTGAACGACGACCCCCTCTTCCAGCGTGCCCTGGCCGAGGCCGCCAGCCAGGAGGCCAGGCGAAAGAAAGCCGCGCCCCGGGGCCCCGGGGTGGCCTGGACCCGCGGCGGTCTTCTCGTCCTCGACAAGAAGCTCATCGAGACCCTCCGGGCCGAATTCCTCCAGCTCATGCGCGCCGCCGAGGAGGCAGCAGGACCGTCGTCCGACTACGATCTCGCACTCAAGGTCAAGGACGCCCTCGCCACCTGGCGACTGCGATTCGATGATCTCGTCTACGAGCACATCGCCAAGTCGGGCGCCTGGGAACTCATCGCCAGCTCACCCCGCATCTGGAAGAGTAGCAAGGGGGAGCTTTACGAGGAGGAGCGCCAGAAGCTCAACGACTGGCAGAAGCACTGGGACGAGAAGATTCGCAAGGCTTGCTGGAACCTCTCCATCGAGCTGACCAGCATGCCGCTCGAACGCAAGCCCATCTCGAAGGAGGGGGCCTTCGCCACCTATCGCCGCGAGCACGCTCGCTGGATTGCCAAGACCAAGCGCGGAGCGCTCGGGGCCTGGAAGGTCCTGCTCGAATTCATCGGGTGGCTGGGCGAGCCGCCCCGGCCGGCCGTCAACGTCGGTACCGACGAGGTGGCCACCATCGAGGGATTCCGGACCCGCCTCGTCAAGTTCGGCAAGAGTGATTTCGATGAGGCTGCCATCAAGGTCCTTCCCGGTGCCCTCAAGATATTCCGCGAGCGGGCTGGAAAGGTCTTGCCTTGGATCTTGAGGAGCATGCTGCCGCTGGAGCTGGAGTTCCAGTGCGGACTCGACCAGGGAGGGAAATACCATGGGTCTCAGAGGCGACCTCACATCAGCATCTGCCTGACCAACGTGGCCTCGGGCAAGAAGGACACCATGCGCTCCGTGGCCCACGTCCTCGCTCACGAGATGGGCCACCACACCTGGAAGACTCACCTCCATGAGAACGCCCGGAAGTTCTGGCAGGCGGCTATCCGGGCCGACCGGGGTCCCCTAGATCTGCGCAAGACTCTTGCCTGCTGGCGCAAGGCCGTCGGTCAGGATGCCTGGAACGAGAGCATCTGGTACTTCAAGGATTGGCTCTACGAGCATGACCCCGTCACCGGACTCAAAATCGATGCCCTCGTCCATTCCGAGTGGCTCCGGGAGGAGGGGCTGCGCGAAAAAATCAGCACCATCTCAGATCTGAATGACCTCGTGGACCACGGCAGAGCTGTCGTCCATACCCCCCGCAACCCCATCACCGTCTACGCCCACAAGAACGACGAGGAGGCATTCTGCGAGGCCCTCGGCCTGCTCATCGCCTATGGACCGCGAGCGCTGCTCTCCGAGGTCCGCGGCTGGCTGTCGGTGGCGGTGCCGGATATCCGTATCGTGTGATTGAATAGCTGGAAAGGACAGGAAAAATGGCTGAATTTACTACGTATTACGAAACAGGCAGTGGTCGAACGATCAAGATGCACAAAACGACACACAACTCAAAGGCAGCGGCGATCAAAAAAGCCTGCGAGCTGTCGTTGAAAACTGGCGGTTACGTGACTGTCCACAAAAGTGGGTTGGAAGTGGCAGCTTGCTACAAAGGCAAAAGGGTCACTCGTTAGAGAAACTCTGAAGATCATGTCCCACCTCTGCCACGCCCACGGCTGTCAGAAGCCCGTTCCTCCCTCGATGCTCTTCTGTCGGCCGCACTGGTTCAAGCTGCGAGCAATCACCCGCAATGCCATCTGGCGCGAGTACCGCCCGGGCCAGGAGGTCGACAAGAACCCTTCCCGGCGTTACATGGCGGTCCAGCGCCTGGCGGTGGCGGAGTCGGCATTTCGACCCCACGACGAGGAGGCGGCCCGGATATGTGCGATCTATCTCGTGGAGGCAGAGCGGTGGGCTCAAAGGGCCATCGCGGCCGGGGAGGGAGATCCTCTGTCAGATCTGATGAACAAAGAAAAACGTCCATCAGCCGAGACACTCGGTCCCGGATGATGGACGTATCGGGAACTGAACGGGGGGCAGGGAAGTAGCTACGGCACGGACGCCGTCGTCGTGGTTCCTCCTCCCCTGGTTCCTCCGCCCGTTTCTCCCCCCTCGGGCAGCAGCTGCATCCACTGCTCACGCGTCACGTACTCGTATGCCACCGAGGGAGCCGTGTTCTTCCGGATGTCTTCCAGGATACCCATGCGGGTCTCGTCGAACTCGCGCAGGAGATCTTCAGCATTGCCCTTCTCGGGACGGTAATGGCCGGGGAACTCCGGGCCCTTGAGGTAAGACGCCACGATCTCATGGCTGGAAAGACTGCCGTTCGCGCCCTCGCCCTCGGTCTCACTGGCAAAATCCACCGGTCCCGGATGCCCCGGGCCCGTTCCGTTCGTGAAGGGATAGAGCAGACCGAAGAGGCTGTTGATTGCTCGCTCTTCCTTGGGGTCCGAAACGGTGGGGTAAGAAAGACGACAGGTTGCGGTGTGACACTCGAAATCGAGCACCACCTTGCCGTGTCCATCCTTGAGCATGTCCGGAAATGCCTTGCCAAAATCGGCACGGATGCGCGGAATGAGCGCCTTTTCCATCTTCGTGGCCCAGGGTTCGAGGCGTGGCTCCCGCTCGAAGATCTCATCGGCCGAGGCGGTATTCCACAGGCTCGCGAGATCGTAGTCAGGCGAGCTGGGATCCCACTCCGGCCGGGGGAGAAGCTCCCGGGCAAGCTTCGGCGGGGCCCACTTCACGTGCTGATTGATGAGGTTGTCAGTGGCGATATCCATCACCCTGACAGCCTCCTCGACATTTCGCCGGTGGTGATCTCGTGCCGCCTCGATGTGGAGGAACATGGCCACGAAGACCGCCAGACCAACGAATGCGAAGAACGTGGCCGCAACGACCACCGTCCTTCCCGTTCCTCTTCCACGCCTCGTGCTCATCCGCGCATCCGTTCCCATGACATGTCCTAGTAGCGGATGATCGGCTTGAGAGGGACGAGACCTCCGAGAGGAGGATCTATCCCGCCACCGGGGCAGTTGCACGAACGCTGCCCGCTGCAGCCGTACACCACGAACCGGCCGCAGTAGCCGGTGGGGGCCTTCTCGGCATCCATGTTGGTGCACTGATCTGCGTAGCTGCACTCGTTGAGGAACGCACCGCCGTTGTAGACGGTCGGGCTTCCATACTGCAGCATGCTCGGGGTGTAGACGTTGGCCTCGCAGTAGTACCAGTTCTCGAAGGCATTGCAGGAATCACCCAGGGCCAGGGCCCGCGGCGTATCGACGCCCATGAGGGTGATGCCGCCGAGAAAGGCGCTGATGATGATGCCCAGTGTTTTCTTTTTCACGCTGTCTCCTTTCACTGTGTTTCTGACTTGTTTCCTGACGGACAGATGGGCCGACTACTGAAGAGTCCCAATCGGGGGATCTGGTGGATTCTCGGGCGTCAAGCGACACAGGAAATAGGCGGCAATGCAGGTCGCCTCGCAGCCTTCATAAGCGGCGGGGCTGATGGCCGCCTCCTCCTCGCACCATTCGATCCACTCCCACTCCAGAGAATTGCAGGTATCGGCATCGAGCCCGGTCCTCGGCCCGCGACCGATGATTCCCACAGTTCCTGTCCCCACCACGCGGGGAGCAGCCCCTCCCGTCAGGGAGAAAGGCACGGGTCGGCCCACGGTGCTGATATCGAGGTGCTTGAGGTCGCTGTAGGTCCGGTCCTGGATACCCGCCGGACCATAAATGGTCACGGCACCGTTCTCGGACTTCCCCGAGCCACGAGAGCCCCCATCGGTGGTCACGAGATCTGCCGACCAATTGTTTTCCACCTCGCCCCAGTGAAGCCCTTTCGCTTCCATGCCCACGTCCACCGAGAGCACACCGGTGGGCTCGCCGTCGTAACCGAGGAGCTTGGCCTTGAGACCATGACTGGTCGCCTCCAAGATCTGAAATTGGCGTACCGCCACCGGCATCGTCGGTCCTGGCAGGTCCTCCACCTCGCCCGGTGCACAGGCTCCCAGCACGAGACAGAACAGCGTGAGCAAGACCGCGGTGGTGTTGCTCGTGTGCTTGAGGGCCTCGTCAACCAGCGCAGCCAGCTCCTTCAGGCGGCTGCGCAGGACCAGAAGCCGGACAGCCTCCGCGAGCATGTTGCGGAGCTGATGATCTGTGCCGGACTTGATACGGTCGGCCTTCTCGCCAGCGCCATAGTGCTTCTCGGCGCCCTTCTTGTTGTCCTCGGCATAACCCTGTAAAGCGCGATACGCTGCCACAGGATCTGAGGCACCGGCGATGTGCTCTGCCGTGACCGACTCCAGCATCCGTGCTGTCCTCTCATGCGACTTTTCACTCAAGGCATTCCCTCCCTGCAGGTGTCCGTGTTTTCTTTCACTTCCGGTTCCGAAAACGGGTCAGATCAGCGACGAATGAGCTGATCTCGGTTCTCGATGATGGCGGCGGGGGGTCCTGAAGAAGGACTCTCTTGCTGGCGGTACCGACTCGACAGGCGGTACCACGCCAGATTCCCGTCGACACAATCAGAGATCCCTTGAGCGTAGGAAAAACGAGCCCTCGTTGTGCTCAAACCCGACCAGCGATCGAGGATGAGAGCAAGGTCCTGTCGTTGCACGGCATACATGCGCGCAACCTCGGCGATGACCTTGTCGATGGGCAGGCATGAGCCGTGAGCAATCACGGTGATCATGTTGAAGGCATCATCCATCCCCTTCTCCCGCTCGTAGGAGTGGAGATCATTGGCCAGGGCACAGAGGAAGGCTGCCCGTACCCGGACGTGCTTCCAGTCCCCGCAGGTGATCATGGCCTCCGGCGGAAGCGCAAAAAGCTCGACCATATCGAACAGCGGAAGGGCTCCGATGGTGCTCTTGCGGAAGCTGGTGTAGCTCGCGTAGGGAGGAATGACCTTCTCGGTACGGTAGACAGACTCGGCCAGACATCCCCGCATGTAGTCGTAGACGGAACCACGGAACCGGCGGGTCCAGCTCTCCTCATCGAGGGAGAGTCGAGCCGCCCGGCGCTCGATGTCGTGGACGGCCTTGAGGAAGGGTGAATCGTCCCGCTGGTTGCTGTAGGACGAGAGGGCGGTCATGAGCTTGACGACGGCCGGCCGGTCCCAGCACTCGCCCACGGCATCATCAAATAAGATCAGCCAGGCGAGGTAATCCGAGGCCAGGTCGAGGAAGACATCATCCGCCCGCGGAAAGATACTGGCCGCAAACGAGCCGCAGTCGGCCGCAAAGAGGCGTACCAGGGAAGACTCGTCACCAAGACCAAACGAACGAACCCATTCCTGGGTGTGGTGACGGGTGATGACGCCACGGCCGGCGAATCGCCCGGCCAGGCTGCTGTTGCCGTTTCCCCTGCTGTTATGGACCTCCCACTCCCGAGATTGCTCCCTGTTTTCCACCGGCCCTGATCGCATGGTGATTACCCATTTCAGCCCCCTGAAGGAATCACACCGGCGATCAGTGTCAGCCTATCTTGTATCTTGTGCAAGATAATAATATTCGACCAACTCCATTCGTGGGGTCGGATACGTTATTTCCTGGCCGATTTATCGAAGCAAAACTCGATGGCGCTCCCGTTGGTCATCTCCAGGATTGGATGCTTTTCCTCGGTGGCAACATTCCTCGACGTGGTGTCCAGACAGCCGATGATCACCATGCCATTCATGATCGTTTGGATGGTCTCACTCACCTGCTCGACATCGGTGAATGTCACCCTGACGAGACTTCCAGGTTCCCGGAGGCAGATGTAGAGGGCATTCATGGCCGCCTGCCGGTTTGGTCCGAGGAGCACCCGACCTACGCGAGAGCGAATGATGTCCATCTGTTCGTCGAGCGTGAGGGTCTCCTTGTTTTTCTCATTCGTCGACGTCAGAAAAGTCATCCAGATCTTCATCCTCATCATCGAGGGTGAGCGAGTAGTCGGGCCCGAAGTAAAAGTCGGGCCCGTAGAGATCGTACCCTCCCCCATGGAAGCGGCGTCCCCAGCCTCCGCCACCGCCACCGCCGTCGTGGTGACCACCACCGCCATGTCCCCCACCGCCATGTCCTCCGCCTCCGTGTCCCCCGCCACCTCCGCCATGGCCAATCTCGGCGCGGCCGAGCGCATCTCTTCTGAGAGTGATGCCTCCACCACCGCAGCAGCCACCGCCACAGCAGCACCCATCGACCCCGGTCATGTCCTCGTGGTCAGAAACCATGGTCCGGATGATACAATGGTTGTGGCTGCTCTGCGCGGCATCGGAAGCCGCAGAAGGGCAAGAGACACATGGAGGAAAGAAGAAAGCTCGAAACGGGAGATCTGGTCATCTTCATCGACGCTTACCGGAACCGCCGTCACGCTCTCGTGACGAAGGTCTGGAATAGCGTGGGGAATCTGCCGGGGTGCAACCTGGTTGCGACCTCGAATGATGAGACCAAGGGAGATCTGTATGGACGCCAGATAGAGAGATTCACCTCTGTCGTCCATGGCAGCCAGCAACCAGCCGGTGGGATGTGCTGGTGGTGGCCTGGCGAAACGCCGCCGCTTACCACCTGACACCCCCATCTCCTTCTTCCCCCTTGAGTCGGCGCCGATGAGGGGCCGTAAGGCTCAAGAGGGGGAAGAAAAAAGAAAAGCCTCCGCTGTCGCGCAGAGCAAGCCGATGGAACAAAGTATGCCGAGCGCATACAGTGTGTTCACAACGCGCCCTATTCGAGGAACTGGTGAATCGCGTAAAATCCCACCGGAACCAAGTCGCAAGCACGCGACGAAACTTTCGGAGGGACCTCACATGCCGGCAACCATCGCAGATCTACAGAATGACGTTGGCGCGATCCAGAGCGCCAAGTCGGCCTACGACACCGCCGTGACCAACGCCAATACGGCATCAGCTGCAGCCGCAACGGCACAGACGGCCCTGGCGACTGCCTCGGCAGCGCTCGATGCGGCCATCAGCAAGCTCGTGTCCGACGCGAACACGCTCGTCGTTTGACGGAGCCCCTACGGTATGTGCCGGTAGATCTTCGCCGGTCTGCCGGCACATATCGGGCTGGCCGCTTACCGGACCGGCCGCTTCACGTCGATAGATCTTCCGGCTCGTCCGGCTCCTTCTCCAGCTCCCATACGCCCATCCCCTCCCAGTACGCCTCGGCGGCCTCCTCGCTCTCGAAATGCGGGTACTCCCACTCGGTCATATGACCATCATCGATCAATCTACTATTTTAGTAAAGAGCCAAAATACAACGCGGTGCTCTCTACCGATCGGGTCCGGGTCGTGATTCTGGCCCCGGCCCCGCCTTCCTGACACTGCTCGTCGGTCGCGAGGGCCTCGCCGTGGTCACGATCGTGGCCATGCTGAAGGCGGGCGGCGGTGGTCGCACGGAAGACTTGGTGCCGTTCAGGTCGTGCCCGTTCGTGCCGGTCGCTGCTGTCTCGGCTGTCTCGGCTGCTGGCATCTTCAGCCCCTTCGGATTCTTCTTCTGCCAGCGATGGAGGAGATTCTGAGCCGCATTCCGGTCCTGATCCCACTCCTCGCCGCATCCCTCGCACCGATGCTGGATACGGGGAGCGGCGTCCCAAGCCTCGGCGTATCCGCAGAGGTGACACTCCATGGTGCTCCGGACGGCATCTTCCTTGACCACCACCGCGCCGTACTTGGGACCGGAGCACTCCAAGATCTGACGAAACTCACTCAACGAGCTGATGAAGCGCTGGTGCCGGGACTTATCTGTCCCCTCATGCTCCTCACCCGAGCCCTCCGGAGGAGAGGAGATGGCGACGTCATTGAGATTGAAGTCCTCGATGACGACCACGCTGTACTTCTTGGTGAACTCGTTGGCGAGACGCCAGTAAAAATCCTTGCGGAAGGCCAGGGTCTGGTTGCGCTCGTTGGCCTCCCAGTCGTAGAGGTGCAGCTCCTGCTTACGCCAGGCCCAGATGACCGAGAAAATCTGCTCATCTCCCTCGAATCTCTTCTCTCTCCAGACGAGAGCCGCCTTGGCCAGCCGGACGGGCGTCTTCCAGGAAGCCAGATGGGCAAACTCCTCCGACCACCATGCGGGTAGAGTTCTGAGACTGAGACCCTCCTCGGTGTACCTGGTCGCAAAATCCATCAGCAACTTGCGATGGGTATTGAACATGCGATCTCTGATGGCGCGCAGGCTATCAGGGTGGCTGAGCAAGGTCTTGAGCCCATCGGGAAATCGGATCTCCCCATGGTAGCCATGGGAGTCGTAGAAGTAGGCGATGCGCAGGGAATCGTCATCGCGCTTTGAACGCCATCCGATGTCGATGGCCACCACGGGACGTCCAGGCTCCACCTTTGGTAAAAACGTGGCCGACTCCACTGCCACCTGGAGACAGTGGTACATGCGCCGCCCGATGCGATAGCGCTTCACCCAGGCGTTCTTGATGATGCCATCGGCCGGAAGAGGGCGATGATAGAAGAGCGGGAACTCGGCGAAGATGGCGTTGTCCTTCTCATCTGATTGCACCCGGATCTTCATCGCGGTCCGGATGGCCCGGCGGCGATCGCAGCGCCGGGTCTCCCTGGCGAAGGTGTAGGCTGGCACCGGGGCCACCTGGAGACGCGTGTCCACTCCGCCGAGTAGACGCTCGACGGACATCCCCAGCATCTTCCCTGTCCTCTGGATCTGAACACCGATGCGACCGCTACCATCCCAGCGGCGGAACCTGGGATCCATCTTGCCCTTGCGAAACTGCTCGGCGGCCTTCTCCACGAGAAGATACGTGCCCCAGTAGAGGCCAGAGGTAGCCCGGGCGCGCTTGATCGTTTCTCTGTTTTCTGCCTCCACCACCGCCAGGGCTTGCTTCACCTCCGGTGTGATGGCCCCCTGCCTGGCTTCCTTGATCTCGTCTCGCAGCTTCTTGAGGAGCGGTAACACCCGCTTGATGGTCTCCCGTTCTGCAGAAGCCTTGGGATTTCGTGACCGCTCGGCTACTTTCGCCTTCTGGAGGGCCTCCCGGGCCGCTTTCAGCTCCTCCTCCAGCTTGAGCCTGGCCTCCATGAGAGGGGCCACCGCTGGCAAAGCATTCAGGATGGCCCGTACCTTCGTCCGCCGTGTGAGTTCAATCTCCACCAGCCGGTTACGATAGAGCCTGGCCTTCAGGAACTGATCAGCCACCGTCTCGGCATTGGCCGTCGGGGCCCGGGTGCCGTAGGTGTAGATCCGGGTAGGCAGTTCGCTGGTCTTGCGGCGCATTGAGCAAGTCTATCCCCTCTTTGCTATCTTGGTCAAGATGGTCCATCCCGTGAACAAGATTGTCCTGACAGACGAAGATCGCTGCCTCTGCAACCATTGGCCGAGCGATCACCACCCGACAGATGGGTGCATTCATTGCGGCCGATGCACGGAGTACCTCCGACGCGGCGGCCCGCGCCCCGAGATCGACGACAGGATGCGCGCTGAACGCGAGCGTGCACAGACTGGCGATTCCCTGCCCAATGCACTCGTCCTTTACAGCCGGGAGCAAGATTAGACAGCGGAGTCAGTCAGCGCACAGCAAGAAGCCTACTCGCCACGAGACCGGCGCCATTCCACTTCATCCACATAGGAATCAAATTCCTTGACCGCGAAGGCACCCAAAATCCGTCTCATGAGTTCGCGCGCCTTCTTCAGATTGACCAGTCTGTTGCGCAGAAGTGTACGCAAATCTTCCTCATCCTTCTGACGACCAGCCACCAGTTTCATGGCAGCGAGATATGCGGGCGCTACCACCCGTACTGCCAGTCCCGATACGGCCACGGACTTTCGATGGGCCTCGATGTAGAGCTTCTTGAAATCATCGCTTCGCACGATGAAGCAGACAGGAAATCCTTCGGGAGTCTTGCCAGATACGCCTCCAAACGAGAGTTTCTTCTCGACCCTGATACGAGGAGGAACCTTCTTGACCACGAAATCCACGTCCCTGGTCATGCGGTCCGAACCGTAGAGCTGCATGGCAGCGCCGTCCACCAGCATGGGTGAAGCGCCCATGCCTTTTGACAGCCCCGCCACTTCCACGATGGCCCGCTCCACATCCTCGGCGTTGAGAAACTTCACACCAGAACCGGTCATGACGAAGACTCGCCGGTGATGACGGTATCCATGATGAACGTCATCAACTCCCTCTCGCCATCGTCCCTGGCCTCGGTAGGAGGCCACCCGAGTGCCTCCGCCATGTGAAAGAGAGCCGCAAAAGTCTTGCCTTTGATCTCCACCGGCTCATGGTGCTTTCGCCAGTGGTGCTCGACGAGGTACACGGCTGCAGATTCCACCACGGTCGGATGGGGTGGGGTCAGAACATCTCTCTTGATGGTCTTCCTGTGGTCCTCCCACAACTCCTCGTACCAGTACTCGGCGAGGAACCTCGCCTTCTCTTTTTCGAGCAAGATCGCACTCATGGCGGCCTTGGCGGTCTCCGTGGCCAGGCGGACAAGAGCGTTCAGATTTGACAGGGTTTCATGGGCCTGGGCCCGGACATGGAGATCGTCAAAAATCGATTCAAGCACCCGCTCGTCGAGGAAGAGGACCTTGTTACCCTCCCAGTAGCCCGCTACTTCCTTCCCGGTATGTGGCTGGTACATGCCTCCCTGCCAGGTATTGCGAAAAGAAACCACGCCATGCTTCTTGTTCCACGTGATGACCACCTTGTGCAGCCGGACATCCGTCCAGTCGCCCGAGAGGAGTAGATCTGGCACCTTGAGACGAGCCACCCTCACCCAGTAGTGGTACCGACCATCGTCCGTCCGGCAGATGCACACCAGATCTCTGTGGACGTTGTCTTGCTCGATCTTTCTTCCGAAGTCGCCGGAGGGCGGCCAGGCAAACTCATCCGTTTCCCTTCTCTCCTTCGGGTAGGTGGCAGAGAGGTGTTCCATCACCACCGTCTCTGCTTCCCAGATGAGCTTCTCCTCCTCGGGCCCCGTGAGGTGCTCATTCTCGCGGGCATCGAGCTTCCACTCTGCCCAGCGGGGTGCCTGATAGAGGATATTCCAGGAAAGAACCTGCTTGCGCTCGACGAGTTGCCATTCGCTCAACTCCCAGTGGTGGAGGAGCTGTGCGACTCTTTCACCAGGCGTGTATGAGATGACGATCTCCCGGACGTAAAGATTCTCCTCGTTGTGGGGGACGAGAGCCACGAACGAGGTCCCCTTCTTGTGTGCTATGAGCACGACCTCCGGATACTCCCGGCGGACCGCCTCGATGAGGCTCGCATGATCTCCGGCCATCTCCTTGCAGTCCGACTCACGCTGCCGACGCTGGCCATACTCGGCCACGATCATACGTAGCGCCTTGGCATCGTCGGAGAGGAGGGCCCGATGGGTCTTGTTCTTGAGCTTCCACCAGTCGATGAGACCTGCGATCTCGGACTCGGCCTGCTTTCTCACCTCGGTCGCGGTCTTCGCGGTGCTGTGAGCCTTCACGATTTCCCGGACCAGTAGATCTCGGAACGGCGCCTCGGCCTCCTTCTCCTCTTTCTTGAGCTGGATGGCACGCTGGAGAAGCGGGAACATCTCCTCGTAGGCGTGGCGGTCGGTCCGGTTGCCGAGGTAGAATTCCATGTCCGCCACGGTTGCCTCATCGAAATTCAGGATGAAGTCATCGGACGGTTCGATCTTGCACGAGGCCCGCCGCCTGGGCTTGCCATCATCACTGCCCCGGCGAAAGACGGTGTCCTTTCGTCCGTAGCGGAAGAACCAGCTGCCGTCCTCGCGGCCCTCGATGGTGTAGAGCGTGAGACTATCGGGGTAGGAGGCACCCGACGGAGAAAGGCGCTCATTGCCGTACGAATGATCAAGGCGGTACTGGCGTAATCCGGAGTTCGGCCTCTCGAAAGCCCCCATGATGCGATGACCGATGTCCAGCTTCTCGTTGATACCGCGGAGCCATTCGTCGAACGGCGGGCGTCCCGAGCCGAGAAGCTTCTCGGCATCGTTGATGAATACCAGATACTCACCGTACACGGAACGGTTGAGGAGGTTGAGCCGGGGGGCGGGCAGGGGAGCAAAGACGGCCGTCCGGTCGAGGAGCCCCTGGAGGAAAAGCAGCACCCGCATGTAGTGCCTCTTCAGCGCGGAGGCTTTCTCCATGGCCTCCATGTAGCGCTTGTCTCCCGGATGAATGGGCTCTCGCTCATGGCGATGGGTCTTCCAGTCGTACTCCTCCCGGAAGAAGAGATCTTCGTATTCGGTCTCCCGGGGAACGAGATGGTCCTCCACCTCCAGCTCGGTGCAGATGCGGTAGAGGTTCTCCCCGTTGGCCATGAGGAAGTAGGTCTTCCTGTTGAGAGCGTTCGCCTGGGCATCGGCCCAGACGTCGCGGGCGCTCGTGCTGCCGCCGTAGTCCTTCTCCTTCCGGCGGACCTTGAAGGCAACCAGACCCTTTTCCTCGGGAAGCACCTGGCGCCGGTGCCTGGGGTCTGCCACCCATCTGTCGAACTCGACCAGCTGCTGGAAGTCGATGCCACCTCTGTCGGCGGCGATGGCACACTCCTCATCGGCGTAGAGAACGAGCTGGCGGACGTAGATCTTGGAATCTTTCGACGCGGGCTCACCCTTCGCCAGCTGCACGATTTCCTCGTCCTTACCGAGGTAAAGGTTGATGGTCCAGATGGCCTCCTCGGCCCGCTTCACCATGGCAGAGAGATCTCCCACCTTGACCATCAGATCTGCTGCCTGGGCCTCCACGAGGGCTTCCAGCCGTCTCGCCTGCAGCTTGAGATAGGCATTCACGACCGCTTGCCGCTGCTTCACCCTCAGCGATAGCTTTGCCATGTCATTGCGGATGGTGGCCACGGCTGATCTCGTCTCCACCAGGCTGGCCATCGCGGGCACGAGGGCCTTCTCACTCAGACCTCCCTCGGGCACCACGATGATATGCGGCGAAAGGCATTGCAGCTGGTCGCGCAGCCCGGCCGATTGTCTTCCCAGTGCTTCGATCTCCCGTACCTCGTTCTCGATACGTATCGTCAATTCCATCGCACCCTCGGCGAGGTACGCCATCTTGTTTGAAGCAAAATCATCCTCGCCCACGATGAACGACGTCCGCTCACCCCGCTCACCCCAGATATCGACCACCATCCTCCCGTCCTCTCGAAGCTCGACCACCACCCCGATGTCACCAGCCCTGATCTCACCGTCATCCTCACGCCAGAGGTAGTAATCCCCCACGGCAGGTCGATGTCCGGAAGAACCTCCATCACTCATCAGAGTCACTCATCAGAGTCTCCATCGAACATGAGCTTGACCCTTTGAGCCATGGCTATCACCTCGGGGTCATTCGCCGAACGGATATCGGCCGGTGCCTCGCCAGGTCGGAAGGGGCGTTGCCGGGCTTTCCGTAACATCGGATTTTCAGTGCGGCTGTCATCGAGCACGAGGCGTTCCTCGAAGCCGAACGGTGCCTTCCAGCCGCTCGTGAATGCCCAGAGGTGAAACTGATTGGCGGTGTCCACGAGGCGGCTCTCGGCAGGAAACAGCTCCACCGCCTCCACCTCCCGGCCCACCAGCTCATTCTTGATGCGCTGGAGATCTCGCCAGTCGCGGATGACCCGGCGATCTCTGCGCTTGATGGACAGCCAGGTCACTTCATCGAACGGAGGAAGGACCACCTGACGGCGCAGCTGGACCTCGTACTGGTTATTGCTCACCACGAGAACACCAGGGGGAATATCCACCGCCTGGCCATCCGCATCGATGAGAGTGTTCATCACCTGCCAGGGCGTCCAGGGTTTGTCAGGATGGACGAGCTTGGTTACCACCTCACGTTTCCTCTTCATGCATCACTCTCCCGGAACAGTTTCTCCGACCCACTATCTCATCATAATTTTAACATTTTGACAAGATACAAAATAGACATGATCGTGCGCTCCCGGCCATAAGGCATTGCGTGAAAGCCGTGTTTCT
>Ga0335085_10000347_pt1 | contig 135859 bp, 116 predicted proteins | sample Lox_Sample_45_FD_206712 | JGI IMG/M metagenome (GOLD analysis project Ga0335085, IMG submission 206712) | Soil microbial communities from Loxahatchee National Wildlife Refuge, Florida, United States - Lox_Sample_4.5 | ecosystem: Environmental > Terrestrial > Soil > Wetlands | place: USA...
TGTCCGTTCTGAGCGCGGTCCGCGAACGTCCCAGGGTAATGCCTGGGGCATGAACGCGACTACGCATGTAGGCTCTTGACCAGTGACATTTTCGGACGCGGGTTCGACTCCCGCCGCCTCCACCACTTTGTTTTAATAATCATGAATAGTCATAAAACATAGGAAAATCCTCAGCTCTCAATTCGGCTTGGCCATAAAAGCGTAAAGATCACGGAGAAACACTAAGCACCGTGGGTCAAGGCTCGACGAGAGCTGTGGGCTGCTAATGTTCGCAAGGCCGGGACTGTCCTTCAAAGCAGTAGAAAGAGGTCGCGTCGGAAGCAACCGCAGCGGGTGAAAACCGCTTAAAGTTTGGGAGTTTCCTGATTTCAGCTCGCTCGTCGCAGCTTTCGATGGACGCGAAGCAAGACCGTCTCAGGGACACGTAAAGTCCGGTAGCCACGCTTGTGGCGAGACTCTTCTTATCCCCAATGACTCACACCGGGTTCCCGTTCGAAGATCCCGCGTTGTCTTTTGACTGAGAGCCCAGAGTTTTGAGATCTCGATGACGCAGTACATTCCCTACGGTTATAGCTGTGCGTCGTTATCCCTTTTGAAACTCGAACTAAGGTAGGATGCGGGAAAACCCAGTTTCTATCGCTCAGATTAAGAACCACTTGCAACAGTCTCTAATCGAAAATCAATGGAGAGTGGTCAAGGCCTGTTGTACCAGGAGAACTACGTGCTACCTCGCCGAATGAGATTGCTCTGTTTTTGTGCTGTCATCACGGGATCAACTCTGTTCGTGAACGCCCAGCAGGCCCGCAAAACAGAAAACATCATTTTTATGATGACGGATGGATTGCGATGGCAGGAGGTTTTCCGCGGAGCCGACAGCAACTTAATCAACAAGAAGTATGGCAAAGTTGCTGATATCGAAAGTGTGCGGAAGGATTATTGGCGGGAAGACACTGATGCGCGACGGTTAGCTTTGATGCCTTTCCTGTGGCAGGTTGTGGCGAAACAGGGTCAGATCTATGGCGATCGCGACAAGCACTCGGATGCTTTCGTCACGAACGGCCTGAACTTCTCATATCCAGGTTACAGCGAGACTCTCTGCGGCTTTGCCGATCCCAGAGTGAAGAGCAACGACAAGATCCCGAACCCGAATCTCACGGTTCTGGAATGGCTGGAAACCAAACCTGGGTATCGCGGCAAGGTTGCTGCGTTCGCAGCCTGGGACGTGTTTCCGTCGATTTTCAACGCGAATCGCGCTGGCTTTCCTGTGAACGCTGGATATGACGCGTTCGCCGAGGCGTCTGCAAATCCCGAGTTGATCTTCTAAATAAGTTGAAGAGTGACGGCCCGCGCGTTTGGGATGAAGAGCCCTTCGACGCTATCCCCTTCTATACGGCGATCGAATACCTGAAAGAACACAAGCCGCAAGTGCTCTTCATTTCTTTTGGCGAAACCGACGACTGGGCACATGAAGGCGACTACGCCCAATATTTGGGCGCAGCGCACCGCGTTGACTATTACATCCGAACGTTATGGGAGACAGTGCAGACCATGCCCGAGTATCGCGGCAAAACCACGCTGATTGTTTCTTCCGATCATGGCCGAGGCAGCGGGCGTCGAGACTGGAGAGACCACGGAGAAAAGATTCCGGATTCAAAATACATCTGGATGGCGTTTCTTGGCCCTGATACCTCACCCCTGGGCAACCGTGCGAATGTGCAACCTGTTTCTCAAAATCAGATCGCAGCCACGCTGGCCGCACTTCTCGGAGAGGACTATCCAAAGGATGTGCCCAAGGCCGGTCAGCCGATTTCTGACGCAATACCGCACTAAGGACAATGAGAAATCTCCTCGGTCGTGCCTCCCATCTTTGTGGTGATGTCGAGTGGGTTTTTGTGCGGTGCAACGCCTCCCGGAGACAACAACCGAAACCACGGAATTAACTCTAAGGGAGGAATTGAAAGTAATAATCGGAATCGATTTTGGTACGACGAATAGCGCCGTTGCCATGGCCGATGAATTCGGCCACGTTACAACAGCACGTTATCCGTCCGGCGATGCCGAACGGGAGCCATTCCTCCACCTCAACAACCTTGCCTTCCAGCTGCTTGCAATCCTAAAAAAAACTGCGCAACACGAGTAGACGGTGTGGAGGAAGCTGGCTTGCTTCTTGGGAGGAATTGAATCCGGGATCTCCGGTGGCGACGGCAATGATCTTATGATCTTTCTTCCCGGCATCCATCATCGTCATGAGCCCAATTGCTCTGGCCGGGATAACGGTGAGAGGCGCAACGGCTTCTTGCGAAAGCACCAGCACGTCGAGCGGATCATCATCTTCAGCCAGAGTCTGCGGAATGAAGCCATAATTCGCGGGGTAGTAAACGGCGGAATACAGAAGACGATCCATTCTGATCAGTCCGCTTTGCTTGTCCAATTCGTACTTGACGCTCGAGCCCAATGGAATCTCGACAACGGCGCGGAATTCCCTGGGCAGATGCTCTCCGGGTGTTATGTCATGCCATGGGTGTGACATTTTGAATTTCCAAGTGACCTGGTAGGAGTTATCAGCCACTCCTGCTTTCGGGCGGGAACAGCGCTTGAAGGTGAACCCCTTCACCTGTTTCTTTATTGTAGTCAGTTCTCGATCCAGCCGACATTTGAGCGGTGGACCATTGATTTTCAGATTTGCTCCAAGACCGCTCTCAGGTACTTCCAGAAATCCTCGACCGTAGAAATCTGTACGCGTTCGTTTGGACTATGCACATCGATGATTGTTGGTCCGAACGATGCCATCTGCATACCGGGATACTTCTCGCCGATCACGCCGCACTCCAGACCCGCATGCATGGCAAGCAACTTGGCAGCTTGCCCGAAGGTCTTCTGATGGACCGACTGCAGCTTCTGCACAACGTCGCTCTTCGGTTCCGGCTTCCAACCGGGATAGCTGCCAGAATGCTCGACCTTGAATCCTGCGAGCCGGAAAACCGTTGCAACCATCTGTGCCGCCGCCCACTTGCTGCTCTCAAGCGCGCTGCGCTGGCTGGTAACGATGTCCACTCGCCCACCTTTGGTCATCACCGTCGCTAAGTTCGTGGAGTTCTGAGTCAATCCAGGGACGTCGGGGCTCATGGCCAAAACACCGTGCGGGAGACCCACCAGCAGATCAGCTATGCGCTGCGCATCAGGTGTATTCAACACTTTTGCCGGAACTTCAATCTTCTCGGCTGAAATGGTCAGTCCGGGATCGAACGATCCCAAGTCTGCTTTGCAATCGGATTCGGCTTTGGCGATGAGGGCGCGCAATTCGCTCTCCTTACGTTCCTCGATCACGACAGAGGCAGACGCTTCCCGGGGAATCGCGTTCTGCGCGCTGCCCCCCTGTATGTCGGAAATCTCGGCGGCGAGCTTGCCAATTGCGTCCTGGAGAATCCCGCCCAATAAGCGCAGCGCGTTCCCACGTCCCAAGTGGATGTCCACGCCAGAGTGGCCGCCCTTCAAGCCCGACATTTTGACTCGCCACGCTGCATTTGAGGTGGGTGCACGCTGTGAGATTTTGCGACGTCCCGTCGTTTTGACGCCTCCGGCACAGCCAATGCAGATCGTTCCGATTTCTTCGCTGTCAAGATTCAAGAAATACTTGGACTTCAGCATCCCCCCAGGGAATTGTGCGGCGCCTGTCAGTCCCGACTCCTCATCGATCGTGAAAACGAACTCGAGAGGTCCGTGCGCAATATCTTTACTCTCCATTACGGCCAGGGCGGCACACACCCCGACGCCATTATCCGCGCCAAGCGTTGTGCCTTCGGCTCGCAGCCAGTCGCCATCGCGCGCGATCTGAATCGGGTCCGTGTCGAAGTTGTGCGCTGTGCCCTCGTTCTTTTCGCAAACCATATCGAGATGCCCTTGCAATATGGTCATCGGCGCTGCCTCGCGTCCGGCGTGCGCCGATTTGCGGATGACCAGATTGCCAACTCGATCCTGCATCACTTCCAGTCCGAGGTGGCCCGCTTGTGCAACGACATACTCGCTGGCGGCTGCTTCTTTGGTGGATGCACGCGGAATCTTCGCCAGTGCGTCAAAGTGCTTCCAAATCTCCTTCGGTTCCAACCCTATAAGTGCAGATGTCATGGACTGCTCCTTCAGCGATCAGCAACCAAGCATTAAAGCAGATTCCTGGCGGCTGAAGACGGGAATCTCCAACCTCCTGAATGTATCGGTCAATTCGACAGCTGGACCGCATCAGGTCACTCGATAAAGAAAAAGAACAAGGATCAAGAAGCCGATGACATACGCGACGTAAGCGTTGAGCTTTCCATGATGCATCCCCGCCAGCAGTTTCGCAGCAGCATTCACACTGGCTCCCACCGGATGAAAGAAGAGACGATCGACCAGGTGTGTCTCGTCTCGGCGTCGGCGAATGGCCGTCCGAAAATGAACTGCGACGGTCTCCCTTGTGTCCTCGACGATATTGGGCCGGAAAATCGCCTGAAATACGACCCGCACGGGGTTCGAAAACCCGGTTGCCGTATAAGTCATCTCCGGCAGCAAGTTTGGAATGCCTCCTGCCCAAACCTCGCTCTTTACGACTGCCCGCCGGCGAGTAAGTCGAGTGATGATAAACCACGTCACAAACAACAAAATCCCCAATGCGATGATGCTGTAGGAGGGAGACATGGCGAAGACGACCGGATTCTGCTCCCCGCCTCGCAGCAAAATTACCAGACCTCGGCCTGGCAGCCAGTGTGCTCCGGTTTGGGCTCCCAGGTTGTTGAAGTCGGCAACAAAAGCCGGTGGAAGTTGTCGGTTGGCTTCGGTCGCCGTAAAGAATGGCGGAATCAGAGAGGCGGACGCGCTGCTCCCCGCCAAGGGTTCGACGGCTAAGTTCAACGCCGGGATGACATAGGTCGGCAGCACTCCCAGCAAAATGCAAGCGACAGCGAGTAGCGTAAGTGAGAACCGTGGCTTACGTGAGAATTCAGAGCCATTGAAACTCCAACTGCTCCGCGGAATTCCGAGAAAGCTCATGGCGTAAGTCTTGACGAAACAAGTGACGGCCAAAGCGGCCGTCAGCGCCAGAATTGCTCCTGAGATTGCGAAGACGATCTTTACGGCGGGTGAAGAAAGAAGTGCGCTGCGCAGGAATGTCTGCAGCGTAAGCCACTCACTCACGAAACCATTGAAAGGAGGCACCGCTGCAATCGCCAGACAGCCAGCCAGGAACACAACAGACAAGGCGGGCATCGAGCGGATCAGGCCGCCTAATTGATCCATATCTCTCGTGCCAGTGGCAGCCTCGATATGTCCGGCTCCCTGGTAAAGCAGAGCCTTATAGGTGGAGTGATTCAGCATGTGGTACAGCGCCGCAGTCAGCGCCAGAGCAGCCGGGATTGCATTTCCGGAGTTTCGGAATACGAGAAAAGCCCCGATCCCGGCGACGATGATCCCGGCATTCTCTATCGAACTGTGGGCCAGCATTTTCTTGAGATCGTTCTCAGTGGTTGCATAGAGAATGCCCACGAGCGCTGTAACGGCCCCCACTACCAAAGCCAACACACCCGGTCCCACGCCACTCGGGGGAGCCAAGTCGGCGTTGAGTCGTAGGATTCCATAGAAGCCAAGATTCAGAGTTACTCCCGCGAAGACGGGAATGAAAATGGACGGCGACGCCGTATAAGATCGCGGCAGCCAGAAATTCACCGGTACAAGTCCAGCTTTCACGCCAAAGCCGAAGAATCCCAGGAGAAACACGCCCCATAGGGCTGCATGCGAAAAGTGTGCAGCGCGAAGCATCGCAAACGAATATCCTCCCGCCACGTGCGCCGCAATCAGAAATGCGATGACGATTGCGAGAAAACCTGCCTCGCTCATCGCAAGCATAATGTAGCCCGCGCTCAAATCGGCATCTGGTTCCAGTTCATAGTTGACCAGCAAATAACACAGGATCGACATGCACTCCCACGCAATCAGAAATGTCAGAACATCGCCTGCAGTGAGGATAGAAACCACCGACGCCATCAGCCCGAAGTGAAGCACTGCGTAGCCCCCGGAGGAGTAACGCTCTTTCGTGTAATGCGCCAGGTGATCGGGCGCGAAGATGCAACAGGAAAAATAGATCAATCCTCCGGTAAACAGAAAAATGGCTGAGAGAGCATCAAGATGAAGAGAGAGAGTTCCGAAGCCATTCAGCGTCCAGAGATTCAGATGAGAGTCAACGCCGGAGGCGAGTCGCAACCCAGCTGCGCCCATCATCGCGATCGAGCAGAGAGTGCCAAACCAGCCGATGGCCAGAGAGCCATATTTCCCCCGAAATAACAGCGAAATGATCAGCCCGAGGGCACAAAGAAGATAGAAGAGTACGAGAGCAGCGCCGGACAAGGGACTCATCTCAGGCCTCCTCCGCGGGAATCAAGGAACTCCGGATGGGTTGCTTTCTGCCCGAAATAACGAGCAAGCCATGGAGGATTGCGAGTGGCGGCGGTGGATCGCCCGGCACTTCCAAATCGACCGGCAAGACCATGCCTACGCCGCCAGCGGACATAAAGCTTCGTCCGAAGACTCCACCGCTGATCGCGCATGTTCCAACGGCCAAGACCCGTTTCGGTTCGGGCATCGCTTCGTAAGTCTTTGTGAGCGGCCCCCGCATGTTCTCGCTAACGGGCCCGACCACCAGGAGAACATCCGCGGTGCGCGGCGTGGCCGTTAGGAAGATACCGAGCCGGTGCATATTGTAGAGGGGATTGTTTAGCTGCTTCACTTCGTGCAGGCAGGCTCCGCAATCTCCCGCGTCCACAACCATGACGTGGAGCGAACCGCCAAACACCCAATCCAAGGGCGTGTACTCTTTTCGTGCCGGAGGAGCTTGCGCCCACTCATAGCCTCCATCCCAATTAAGCAGATCGGGGCTGCCGAAACGGCAGCGCTGACACCACACACAGGTCCGCAAATCCACACTTGTCACATTCTCGCTTGCTGTGATTGCGTGCACGGGGCAATTGGAGGCAGCTTGCGAGGCTTCTTTCGGAGACGGAAACCGTGTCGGTATGGGGCGTCCCGGCGACACTCCTGCAGCACTCTCAGGCACCGCCGGATACCGCGTTGAGTAAATTCCTTTTCGAACTCCGTTCCAAAACCACCAACTCATCGGATCGGCTCCTTAACGATCGCACTCTGTCGCTGATAAACCGAAAGTTGCCAGAATGATTGGGAAATCCTGGAAAGCAAAATCCTCCACCGCTACATGAAGTCCCAGCCAATTTCGGAAAGACGGCGTAAAGATCCGGTAGCGTTGTACCTTCCCTGTGTTATCCACTCTGATCCAGTGCACAGCAGCACCGATTGGCGCCTCGGCCCATCCTGATGCGGCACCCGAGGGAATCTCGTGGATCGGAGCGCAGACCTCCCCCTGCTCCAGCGACTTGATCGCCTGGTGAATCAACTTTGAAGATTGCTGTGCCTCGGCAAACAGCACGCGCAGCCGGGCAAAGCCATCCCCCTCTTTTTCGCAAGGAATGTCGAAGCCGTGTTGCTCGTACCCGGAATAAGGGCAGGCACGACGCAGGTCATGAGAGAGGCCCGAAGCGCGTCCGAGCGGTCCCACGAGATCAAGATCGCGGGCGTCCTCTTGGCTGACAATACCAACGTCTTCGAGCCGGTCTAAGAAACTGCTGCTGTAGCGCAATCGCTCTTCGAGTTTTTGAAGCTGTGCCGAGGCGGTTTCGGCAGCACTGAGCAGTACATGGCAGTGCTCGGCTTCAAAATCCCGGCGCAACCCTCCGGGAATATTCAGACCAAATAGGTAACGGTGGCCAGTCACAACGGATGACGCTCGCAGAAGTTGTTCTTCGACTATGGCGGCTTGGGCCTCGGAGACACTTAGGGCAGTCGATTGGCAGATTCCCGCGATTGCTCCAGCGTGATGCCGGAGTCGTTCAAGTTCCGCGAGCGCCACGCGGAGCCTCCGTGCCCGCGCCGGGACCTGCTGCTCGCATATGCTCTCGACTGCCTGGCAATACGCCAGAGAATGCGCAAAGGAGGACTTAGCCGAAAAACGTTCGGCCAACAGAAGGGTATCCAACACCGATTTTCCCTCTGCGATCTTTTCAACTGCCCGATAGTTGTAAAAGAGCCGTGGTACCGCGCGGATCACATCTTCACCCACTGTCTCGAGCAGGAAATGAACCGACTCTCCGACGCCACCTTCATAAACAGGTCCAACCGGCATCGCGAACGCGCCAGGGTCCTTCACCACCAGCACGGGATGCCAGTCTTCTTTGGGCCGTTTCTTAAGCTGGCTCTGTCTCGCATCGAATGCCTTGCGCATCGGAGCCAATCCTTCTTGCCAGACTTGGTCATGCAGGATGAAGTCCCCGAGCCTTGGGTGTTCCTCGAATTCGAGACCAAACAAATCCTCGGCTTCACGCTCGTACCAGTCGGCTGCATGAATCTGGGCGCTAATGGTTGGCACCGTTCGAGCGTGCAGTGGCATATGGAGAACGAAGTGAGCCCAACCCTGTTGACGAATCAGAAAAACATACCGCAAGGACCATTCCTCGCTCTCCTCCACAAGCAGTCCCCCGAAAGAGCATCCAGCCTCCCAGAACAGAAATTGAGAGAGTGCGGGTAAAACCTTTGGCTCGGACACTGCGAATTCGAAATCGGATCGGCTGCCTTCACGTTTCGCGCGGGTCACCGCGTGGCCAAAGCGCTGCTCGATCGCCGCAATCAGACGGCTGGCATCATAGCTTTGCTGCTTTGCAACCGGCGACGGAGCAATGGACATTCAGCGACCTCCTAGTTGGTGCGCGGCCAGCTGGAGCAGGCTGTGAACCGGTGCTGGTATGTACACACCTAGTACAAGCACCGGCACGGCCGCTGCCCATACGGTAAAGCGGCAACTTGCAGGGAGCGCGTACGCTAAAACCGGCGTCTCGGGCTTCCCCAGCAACATACGGTTCACATGGGACAGAATGGCCACGAAGGCGATCACGATCAAAGTAGCCAGGATCGCGACGACAACCTTGTGTCCGCCTTCCACGCCCGCAGACAAAATCGAAAGTTCGCTTAGAAAGATGGGGAACGGTGGAGCGCCCGCAATGGCCAAAGAGCAAAACAGCAGTGCGCTGCCTGCGAAGGGCGAGATTCGCAACAGTCCGCGCACCGAACCAATCTCTCGCGTGCTGAGAATCAGCAGGATGACTCCTGCGACGTAAAAGCAGAGGGATTTTGTGATCGCATGATTCAGGATTTGGGATACCGCACCGAAATCTGCGGCTTGGCTTGCCATGCCTGCGGCCGTCAGAATAATTCCCATGTGCTCTACTGTGGAGAAGGCGAACATTCGCTTGTAATCGCGGACTTGAACGAGAAGAAACGCCGCGATGCCCACAGAGACCAAGCCAAGCACAATCATCCAGTTCCCTACGCGCGCGGTAGGAGACGCTAGCACAACCCCCAGAAATCTCAGGATGACGTAAAGCGGAACGGTGGTCTTCACACCAGACAGAACAGCACATACAGGAGTCGGGGCCTGACTGTGCGCATCCGGAAGCCACGTATGCATCGGCGCCAGTCCTGATTTTGCTCCGAATCCTACGAAGACCAGGAGAAACGAAAACCTCAGCACGGCTGGATCCATGGAACCAGCCATTAAACGAAGCCCATCCCAGGTCTCGCGGGCGCCTCCTGTCGCGGAATGGTAAGCCCAAAACAAAGCGAAAAATCCAAACAATGCAATGGGAGCGCCCATGATGGTGAGCACTGCAAATTTCCAAGCTGCTTCCAGCGAACTGGCAGTATTGTCGAAGCCAACGAGCAATGCTCCAAACAGTGTTACGAGTTCAACGGCGACCCACGTGAGATTCGGTCCGGCCAGGCATGGAACCGCCAACATAGCGAACGCGAACAAGTTGTAGTTTGCATAAAACCACCATAGACGCCCGTCGTCGTGTTCGTGTCGCATGTAGCCTCTTGCGAAAACACAGGCGAGAGCGCACACGAAACTGACGAGAAGAAGGACGAGAGCACTTAGGCCATCAGCCTCGAACCAGCCAGGAATACCAACGACCTTTCCATGAGCAATGACTCGCGCAGCAACATCGAGCACTACAGCAAAAACAGCCCACGAGCACAGCATCGTTACCGACGAGGCATGTTTGCGGAGCGGCCGGAACCAGCAAAGCAACGCACCCAGCAAAGGAATCGCAAGGATCGCGATCAGCGTCATTCGGCAACCTCCTCTTTCAGCTCGTCGAGGGATGCCGCTTCGGTGGTACCGAGGGTCTCCTGGATGTTACGTGTGAGTAGCCCGACAACAACTGCGATGAGGGCCACATCCACGGCGATGGCCAGCTCAGCAATGATCGGAAGCTGCGGGGCGATGGCGATGCCCGCAAAGAAAGTACCGTTTTCCATCGCCAAGATTCCAATCAGTTGAGGAATAGCCTCACGTCGGGCCATCAGCGAATGCGCGCCGATCAGCAAGCAGGCCAGCCCGATGGGTAGATTGAGGGCGATGACAGGATCATGCGCAGCATTCACCATCGGACTTACCAGGAACTCAGCAAAGATCGCCAGCAAGAGTGACAGTAAGAGCGAAGTCGGGATATTGATGACCTGATTGATTTCTCGACGCTCATAAAATTCGCTGGGCAGAAGCCGGCGCAAGACCCACGGAATCGTGACGACCTTGGCCCCGATTGTGATCAGCCCGAGTGCAAAGAGATCCATGGAATGCTGGCTGTAGGCAAGCAGAAAGCAGGATGTTGCCAGCAAGACTGATTGCGCGACGAAAAAGCGTGTGACTCCCTGGACCTGGCGCACAGCGACCATGGCGAACGCAGAAATCAGGATCAGCCCCCCGCAGAGGGTATTCAACGCATCTGATATGGAACTCGGCACTCTAGCCTCCGGGGAAAATACTCGTCACCATCGCGGCAACCGAGATGATGAAGGCTGCTCCCAGGAATTCACTGATTCGGAACAGCCGTAACTTCGCCAGTGAAGTTTCAACGACGATCAACACCAGCGAGAACACGAAAATCTTGAAAAGGATCTGCGGGACCGCAACCAGCACATCGGCGACAGTGTGGCCATGAGCGAGCCCCCATGGCGCGACCAAGACATTCAGAAAGATGCAAGTCAGAACGAGAAACTTCATCTCGCCGCCCCACTTCATCAGCGCCGCGCCTCGGCCGGAGAACTCTAAACCTTTCGATTCGTCGATCATGGCCAATTCGAAGTGGCCTGATGGGTTGTCCACAGGAATTCGTCCACCCTCAGCGAGAATGAGCATGAGGAAGGCAATCAACAGGAGAACGTGCGCGGGAGAAAAAAACGCCCCGGCATTCACTACCCATTTTTGCTGGACGATATAAGGGATCGTCGATTGTGAAACGAAGGAAACAGTGAAGAACACAATCATGAACACAGGCTCGGCGAGGAAACCAACCATGCGGGTGCGGCTCGCTCCCATTGGCCCGTAGGGATTGCCTGTATCTACCGCGGCGAGTGCTGCAAAAAATCCCGCGACGCCCAGGAAGAAACCTCCGGCGAGCATGTCACCCATGAAGGCGAACACCAGTGGGTAATCGGTTAGGACTGGGATCAGGATGGTCACAAAGAGCGGCATGACAAAAGCGAGATAGGGCGTGACGCGAAAGATCCAGGTGGTCTGATCCGACAGCACCTCATCTTTGTGAAAGAGCTTCCAGATATCGCGATAGGGCTGCAGGATGCTTGGACCGCGCTTGCTCTGCACCATCTCTTTCAGTCGGCTCAGCACACCTGCGTACAAAGGCGCAAAGGCCATCACGAACAGCACCTGAACGACGTTGTAACCGATACTTTCGATCAAGCTGGGGCCCTCCAAGAATTCTCAGAGATGCAAGGAAAAGCCAGCGTACGCCGTAACGAGGCGGTTGTGGATCTCAGTGAGCGCTTAGCAGAAAGTGCTTGAGAACTTCGAGATTGGCGAGAAACCCCTCTCATCTTCAGGTCCTTCTGCGACCGAACCGCATTGCAGGATTTGAGAGGAGTCATCAGCCGCCAGTGACAGCGGCAGTTTACCCGGCGGAACCAGGGCGGCAAACTCCTTTGCCGCCCTCATTCAAACACAGATGGACCAAGACAGCAAGTTGGATCGCGGGCACTTAGGTTCCTAGCTGAGCTGCGCCTAGAATGGATCTTGATCTTCCAGGAGTCGAAATGAGGACTCCAAGTGCGTTGACTTCGCAGCCTCATCTCTGATGTGATGTACTGAGAAAAATTGCTAACGGTGAAGGAGTTCACCGAAACCGCTGTCCCTTTCTTTTAGCCGGGCACAGCTGATGACTCCTGACAAGCGGGAACTTGTCGCGGGAGTCATTGTCCCGGCAAGAACCACCCGCTCAAAATTATGAGAGTCGCTTCAGTGGATGTAGGCGTTTGTGCCTGCAGTTGTCTTCTGAAGATGAGAGTCGCACGCAATGGTTCGTGCCAACAAAAATGCGCGAGAAAAGAGAGCCGCACCAGCTCGCAAGAGTCGTGACTCACTGTGGTTTACGCGTGACACACTCAGTAAAGCTTTTGCGCGAGGCGGGTGTGCCATCTGCAATGCGGTGCGTACGGCTGAGCGCAAGTCGATCCACTCGTTCTTGCACGAAGGCATGATGTTTCCTTCCGTGCGGCAGAAGTTCCTGGCTGGTGGCGGCTTTTGCCTGCGTCATTTTTGGATGGCGAAGGAGATCGAAGACGAAGCATGGCAGACCGGAGGGTTCGGAATAGCCATTCTTTGTGAGGATCTAGCCCGCCTGGCGCGGTCAGGTCTTGCCGCCGTAAAGGCCATCGAACCTAACTTGCGATCCAGCCTGTTCCGACGCTCGGAAGCACATCTATTTGTTCCAGGGCGGGCGTGCATGTTTTGCCAAGAAAATCTGGAAAAGGAACAATTCCTGGGAGAAGCACTAGAGGAACTCAGCGATGAGGAAGAGTTCGCGGTCCCCCTCGCTGCCAACGGCTTTTGTATTCCGCATGGTCAAGTGGCTCTACAAATGTGGAAGGATCCTGTAAAGCGCGAGGGATTGTTTGCGCAACTGGAGGGGCGAATTGCCGAGCTAGAGGGTGATCTGCGTGAATTCATACGCAAACATGATTACCGGTATCGCGATGAACCTCGCGGGCCGGAGCAGGACTCGGTACTGCGTTCCATGCGATTGTTTGCCGGCCCCGATCCTTGCAGGCCACGCCAGACGGAGACGGAATGAAGATCGCGATTATCTCTGACCTGCACGGCAACTACGAAGCTTTGCGTTCGTTGCCCACCGGATATGACGAACTCTGGATATTAGGCGACTTGGTGAATTATGGTCCGGAGCCGGGAGCGGTGGTTGATTTCGCCAGAACGAACAGCAAGGTAGTCGTTCGCGGCAATCACGATAATTCGATCGGATTTGATGTGGACCCGCGCTGTACTGTTCGGTACCAGAAGATGGCGGACCTGACCCGTCGATATACCGCTTCTGCGCTTGAGAAAGAACAAAAGCAATTCTTGCGACTACTGCCGCTCAAACTCGAACTCAAACGGGAAGACACCAGATTTTATCTTTGTCACGCCAAACCCTCCGATCCCCTATACGGCTATTGTCCTGAGGAATCCGACGAGTGGGTAGAAGAACTTGAGCAAGTGAACGCGGACGTATTGCTAGTTGGCCATACTCACACGCCATTTATTCGCAAGATCGGCAAGAAAATTGTGGTGAATCCCGGAAGTCTCGGCCAACCGAAGACTGGAAAGCCCGACGCCTGTTATGCCATCTGGGAAAACGGCGATTTTCAGCTGAAGTCATTCCCTTACGCCGTGGACAAGACGGTCGAGACACTCAAGGCTTTGGCGTTTCCGGTTGACGTAGAAAAAGATTTGATCACGGTACTTCAAACAGGATCTGTATAGCGCAGTCATAACTCATAGCAAGGAGAACTTATGTCGAAGATAAAAAGCGTTGATGCGATGGAGATTCTGGACTCAAGGGGAAACCCAACTATTCAGGTCAGTGTCACCCTGGAGAGTGGAGCAACCGGCTTGGCGAAGATTCCCTCAGGCGCTTCCACCGGAAAACACGAGGCAGTTGAACTGAGGGACGGAGACAAGAAGCGTTACAACGGGAAAGGCGTTTTGAAAGCCGTTCACAATGTCACAGCGATGATTCAAGGCACGGTCAAAGGCATGGATGCGGGCCACCAGAAGGCCCTCGACGAGGAACTCATCGCACTCGATGGAACGCCCAATAAAGCGAAACTCGGAGCGAACGCAATTCTCGGAGTTTCGATTGCTGCAGCCAAGGCTGCGGCGGCGGAAAAGAAGATTCCTCTCTATCGTCAATTTGCGGACCGCCAGGAATATGTTTTGCCGGTCCCGCAGCTGAATGTACTCAACGGTGGAAGGCACGCGGATAACAACGTCGACTTCCAGGAATTCATGATCGTGCCCCTCGGGGCTCCGAGCTTCAGCGAAGCGCTCCGATCTGCTGCTGAGACATTTCAGGCCCTCAAACAGGTTCTGCACGAAAAGGGCTACGAGACGAGCGTGGGAGATGAAGGCGGATTTGCTCCTCGCCTGCGATCCAATGAAGAGCCGGTTGAACTGATTCTTACCGCGATTCAGAAAGCCGGCTACGAGCCGGGAAAAGACATTGGCATCAACCTCGATCCAGCAGCCAGCGAGTTTTTCGAAGACGGGCATTATGTGTTTCACAAGTCCGACAAAACACGGAAGAGTTCCGATGAGATGATCGCGTTGTGGGCGGATTGGGTGAAGAAATATCCGATTCCGTCCCTGGAGGACGGACTCGCAGAAGATGACTGGGACGGATGGAAAAAGCTGACGGATCGTCTCGGGAAACAAGTGCAACTTGTGGGCGATGACATCTTTGTCACCAATCCCGAGATCTTCGCCAAAGGAATCCAAAAAGGAATCGCGAACTCCATTCTCATCAAGCTCAACCAGATCGGCACTGTGACCGAAACTTTGCGGTGCATCGAACTCGCACAAAAGAACAACTACACCTGTGTCGTATCACACCGTTCCGGTGAGACTGACGACACTACGATCGCGGACTTCACAGTGGCAACCGGTGTGGGTCAACTCAAGACTGGCTCTGCGTGCCGAGGCGAGCGTATCGCGAAATACAACCGCTTGCTTGAGATCGAGAAAGAGTTGGGGCGGAGCGCGAAATATGCCGGGCGTTCCGTCTATAGCCGCTGGGGAAAATAACGGCAAAACGAGGGAGGCTCTGGTGGAAGCAAGAACAAGTCAAGCGTTTCGAGATCTTCCTGAGGAAGAAATCGAGGCGCTCGTCCAGAGCCTCAACTCGTTGCATGAAGGCGAACTTGGAATTGACATGCTCGTCGCGTGCGGAGAACGTGCCGTTCCGCTGTTACGCCGGTTTCTCATGCAAGGCAAACCGAGCGGCATCTTTGTGCCACGCCAACGAGCGGTGCGAGCGCTGGCCCAACTCGGCGCGAAAGATGTCTTGATTGAGTATCTGGATCTCAACAGGGAGATTTCCGATCCTGTGGCCGCACATGGGGAAGAGGCCGTTCAGAACAGCACCGCTCGTGCCTTGGGCGCCTGGCGAACGGAGGACGTGTACGAAGCTCTCGAACGGGTCTTGCAGCGAAAACATCTGATCGGAGCCGTGGAGACAATGGGCGAGTTCCGTCGCCCAGAGGCGGTTCCCCAGCTCGTCGCAGCGTTGGAAGATGATTTCTGTCGCAGCGCGGCGGAGGATGCGCTTCACAAATTGGGTGAAGCTCCGCATTCCGCGCTAATTGAGGCCGCGAGGGCGCCTGAGCCGTCCGGTAATCGCGAAACCCCTTCCAGTCGAAGCCGTCGCCGGTCGGTATTACGCCTGCTGGAATCGCTGCGCCTCTTCGTCCAAGACTGGCGCAAGATTGCCGCGTTGCTCCATGACAAGGATCCTGAGATTGCGGCCAGAGCGTGCGCAATTGCACTCGCCGTCGCGGACGATCGAAACAAAAGATTTGCCGTAAAGCGTCTTCTCGAGGTCCTACCCTCGTGCGATTGGCTTCTGCAAGGGGAGATCCAGGGTTGGCTGGAGTCGCACATCAATGTGGCTCGGCCCGTTATCAATGAAGAAATCAAAAAACGCCAAGACGGAAATCCCGCGCACCAGGCAACGGATAACATACTCCGATTGCTGCTGGCCGTTACACGCAAGGCGGGTGCCATCGCTAACGGGGATCAGTCCCCTCAAGGTAAGTAATGACAAGACTAACCACAATGTGGACAGTTCAAGCGAAAGCGGCGTCCCAGACTTGTTTCGCTGCTACAGCGGTTTTCGTTGGCGAAACCGGCTGCGTGGATCGGATAAGGGTAAGGGATCGATGACCGCGGAATACATCTTCGATCGCGCCGAAGAGCGAGAACGGATCGACCAGTTCTTGATAAGAAAACGCCCATTCTTGATCTATGGACCATCTGGCGTGGGCAAGACTTTGTTGCTGCGCAGCGTTCCCTCATTTCGGGCCATTCTCTATTGCGAGGACTCGAACACCATCAATACGGTTTTCCGCAGTTTGGCGGTGAGTCTACTTCGCGCCGGGAGTGCTCGAGCTAAGGCCGTATTCCGCAATGAGGAAGCAGTGAAGTCTAAATCCGCCGTTTCCCTGAAAGGGATCGTTATGGATGCGCTTCGGGAAGGAGAGTATTCGATCGTTCTAGATCACCTGAAACGTCCTTCCTATTCGTTCGCGTCGGCGGTTCGGGAAATTATGAGTTGGGGTTCGACACCCGTGAGCGCACTGGCGCGCTCCAGCCACATGGAAGACACGGGCTTCCTGCAACCTATTTATGGAGACCGTTCCCAGAAGTGCGAAATCCGCAACTTCGACGCTAGCGTCGCCGAGCAATTTGCGCGCGAGGTCGTCAAACGGACCGGACTGGTCGCTTCCAACATGACCGAATTCCTCGAAAAGGTCCTGGAGTTCAGTCAAGGAAACCCGGGCGCAATCATTGCCTTGCTGGAGATGGCAAACGAACCAAAATATCGCTCGGATGAGCACGTTAAAGTTACGCCGCTTTATATCGACTTTCGCATGAATTGGAGTCCGGCGAAGTGACCGGAGTAAGTACATCCGTTCAAACTCGTTGACTTCGCTTTTAGTAGCGCACATAATTTAATCGGGTGTTGGAGTTCGCCTTTAACCGCCCGCAGGGCAGATGACTCCTACGAAGAAGAGGAATTCTTGGTGGGAGTTGGTGTGTGATTCAACCGCCCGCCCGCTCAATCCAAGAAATCCCAAAATACTTCAAAGCGAGAGTCCTCGTGCACGGGATCCACTGTGTACGTCGATAGAAACGTGATGCCCGATGCATCGGCCAATTCGCTCAATTCCAGCCATCAGCGGCGGCTGAGCGTGACCTGCCGCCACGTCGACAAACTGCTGGCGGACATGGAATCCACGCTCAATGTGTCTGCGTCCAAAGTTGCCTTCCCTCAATACGCCTTGGACATAAGCCCGGCCCAACGGCGAATCATCGAGGACTACATCAGCCGGATTCGTGCGCAGTTGGTCCGGGTACTCGACGGGCAAGGAATTGAGCGGCCGGCATCGGATATTCCCGTCTCGCGTGCCCTTCACGTAAATCTCACATTCGTGGATATCGCGGCAGAAGAACTGAATCCGGAGTACATGCGTGGCTATGGAGAAGTTCCTCCTGCTGCGGCAGTGGAATTGAATGGCATCGCCGCAGAACTGAAGAGCCTCGCACGACAGCTGGATCAGTATCTGACGCGAGGATCCAGGGAGAACCTGCAGGAGCGCTTGGAGCGGCTGGAGCAAAGTGGAGACGAAGTCTCGCTGCTCAAGAAGTTGGAAGCGATCATTACCGAGCACGGATTAGTGGAATTCCGGTCAACCCTGTCGATGATCATCGACAGGCTAGAAGACAACAGTTTTGAGATTGCCGTTTTCGGTCGCGTCAGTTCCGGCAAATCATCGCTTCTGAATACAATGCTCGAAACGAGCGTGCTTCCCGTGGGAGTCACACCGATCACCGCCGTGCCCACCCGTTTGGTCTACGGAGTAAAACCTGTAGTCCACGTTTGGCGAGCCAACCGAACGCCGGAAGAATTTGATATTTCGCAATTGCAGGAATTTGTAGCCGAGCAACTCAATCGCGGAAACGAGAAGCACGTCACCAGAATTGTGGTTCAGCTTCCGTCGCCCCGTCTCCGCGACGGCATCGCGTTCGTGGATACTCCTGGACTGGGATCGTTGGCGACTCGCGGAGCTGCGGAAACGCTAGCCTATTTGCCTCGCTGTGATCTGGGCGTCGTTCTCATCGATGCGGGATCGACGCTGACTCCAGACGATCTGCAAACCATCCAGATTCTTTATGATGCAGCAATTCCAGCCACGGTACTGCTGAGCAAAGCAGATCTACTGACTTCGGAAGATCGCTCGCAGGTAATTGGGTATGTGAAGGAGCACATCAAAGAACAGATGAACCTGGATCTCGCTGTCCATGCGGTGAGCGTGATGCGCGGCAGCCAGGATCTATTAACCAAATGGTTTGAAGACGATATTGCGCCCTTATATGGCCAGCGTCAGGAATTAAAAATTCGTTCGATCAGGCGCAAGCTGGGCGGACTCCAACAATCCGTGGAGGTGGCGTTGCGCACTCGGCTGCGCTCGAAAGGACAGCTTTCCCCGACCAAAGTGGAACAACTGCGTGTCCTTGAGGCTGAATTGCGCCAGGCGAGCGGCCGACTGGAAGAGATAAGAAAGGGAGCGCGCAATCTCGCCAATGAACTTGAGTTTGCGGGAGCCAGGATCGTACGGCTCGCCGCCGCGACTCTGGTGGAGTCTTGGTCGAAGCAGGGGTCCACTGACGAAAAAGTGCCTCAAATCGTCCGCAATGCGGTAATCGGTGCTGTCCAGGAACAAACCGACTCGCTTCGCCAGCGAATGGAAGCGATGAGTCACAAACTTCACGAGACACTGCGCGCCACTGCCAAGGTACTCGAGGTTGAAGACGCGCCAGCCGAACAGGAATTCTCGGCGTTAGTGCGAGAGATGCCGTCATTTGATCTTGGCGCAATGGATGTTCGTCTGCCACGCCCCGTTGTGGTGAGCTTGCTCGGCACAAACCTGTCAACATCCCTGGTGGCCAAGCGGCTGTACAGCAGGATGGGAGATCAGTTGGCAAAAGCGCTATCCGCGTATCACGCGTTGCTCTACGACTGGTCGGACAGGACGCTTAGTCAGATTCAACGCAGGTTCGACGCCTATGCCAACAGCTATCGCGCGCAGATACAGCGACTCGTAGGCGACAATGCGCAATCCGCGGGTCAAGAAAGTACGATTCGCCGAGACCTTGAAGGCTTGGCACATGCCAGCCGCGAGCCAACGGCAGCATCGTAGGCGTTCCCGGCCCGTATGAGAGGGCATCATGAAGGGGAAAGGAAGAAGACGGCTTGCTGAAATACGTCATGGTTGGGCTGGGTGGTTGTCTTGGTTCGATTCTTCGCTTTTGGCTGGGCAGTTATATCGGGAGCAAGATGGGGACGCGTTTCCCCTACGGGACCATGGTCATCAACATCACGGGCTCGTTCTTGATTGGTTTTGTGTTCGCGCTATTAACGGCAAGAACGCACTGGAGCCCGAACTGGCGGTATCTGATTCCGATTGGTTTTATCGGAGGGTATACCACGTTCTCTAGCTTCGAGTACGAAACCTTACGCACGATCCAGGATGGCCAGCTAGGTCTCGGTCTGCTCTACGTGGCCGTAAGCGTCTGCTTTGGATTCGTGGCTGTGTGGGGAGGCGTGATGACCGGAAGGGCGATTCCATGAAACCGGAAGTCTCTATGCCTTCGAGTGCGGTGAGCCAGGCTCTCACTAAAGGAACGTGTCCGATTTGTTCCATTCTGAAGGATTTTCAATGGACATTGGCGGAGACTACCGAACCGCAAGCAAATCTCCGGCTGTGCAATTTTCATGTCTGGGCGCTTGCACGCTCGAGAGACAAACTGTCGCGATCAACGCCTGGGGAGAGCGTCACCGCCGTCTTCTTGGAGATGTTGAAAGGTGGCCACCAGGGAAAGGCTAGTAGTGAGGAATGCGCGCTGTGCCACCGGGTTCTTGCGGAGGAAGTAACTCGCCTGCGTGAACTCGCGCAGCGGTTCCAGAGCGCGATGTTTGTCCAATGGATGACGACCCAGGGAAGCCTCTGCCTCGATCATGCGCCGAAACTCAAAGAATTTGTTCCTTTACGCCTAAGACCCGCGATTGATCAAATTGTGGAACGAAATCGGTCAGAACTTGAACAGGAACTCCAAATTTTCCGCGAGCAACTTCGACACGGAGTCCATGAGGGCGGAGGTATTCTGGGCCGCGTAGCTGAGTTTTTGGTTGGCCAGCGGGGATTATAGATCGGGAGGATTATTGTGCTCACACCAGGACCAGGGAAAAAAGTAGGGGTGTATGTCAGCGAGGATCAGCAGTATCACGGCAGCGCGGCGTACGCCGCCATTCTGGACTTTCTGTTCTTTCATGGCGTGTCCGGCGCAACCGTCACGCGCGGCATAGCAGGATTTGGAGCGGACCACCACCTTCACACCACCCGGCTTGTCGATCTCGCGGTCCGTCTTCCAGTCAAGGTCGAGTTCATAGAAAGCGTTGCCAAGGTCGAGGAGCTGTTGCCAAAACTTCACGAACTGGTCGGCAGTGGTCTCATCGAGATGCACGATACGACGATCGTGAAGCCCGCCGCGAAGAAAGAAAAAAGAACGTCCAGCGAAGGCCCGGCGCTAAAGAGCGAGAGCAAGGCGAAGATGATGCGGATCTATATCGGCGAAAACGACAAGTGGAATGGAAAACCGCTCTATGAAGCGATCGTCAATGGGTTGCGAGCCCATGATATCGCAGGGGTCACGGTGTATCGCGGAATCCTCGGATACGGCGCCAACCGCCGGATTCACAAGGACGCGAAACTTAGCCTCTCGCATGATCGTCCGATTCTGTTGTCCGTCGTGGACACAGAAGAGAAGCTTCAGAAGTTTATGCCGATTCTGGACGATATGGTTCAGCAGGGCCTCGTCGTACTCTCGAACGTCGACGTCATCAAGTACACCCATAACTACCACACATCAGAGCGCCGGCAGGAGATCGGGATATGAAGCTCGAAGGAAAAGCCAAGATGTTGCGCATTCATTTCGGTGAACAAGACAAGTGGCAGAACAAGCCCCTGTACGAAGCGATCGTGATGAAGTGCCGGGAGCTCGACATCGCCGGTGCAACGGTCTTTCGAGGGATCGAGGGCTACGGGGCCAGCACGCTCATCCACAAGCGGCATCTACTGCGCTCTTCCGATTATCCAATCATGATTTCGGTCATCGACACGGAAGAGAAAATTCGAGCGTTGATTCCGGCGCTCGACGAGATGGTGGATGAAGGCCTGATCGCCATGTCGAATGTGGAGGTCATCCGATACGTACACCAGGAAGGCGTGCGATCGCAGGGTTAGACAAAATGGCTCCTGGCACAGATGAAGTCAAAGTAGCTCAAGAACCTTCGATTTCCCACTATCGAGCGGGTACGTCAGGCGGCATTGTAGACGGAGCGGCTCGCCTCGCCCGCCTGGCAACCCTGGCAGACGAACTCGGTACGGAGCCCGTTGCCAATGATGCGCGGGAGCTGTCCGCGCGGGTTGCGGAAGGACGATTTTACGTAGCCTGTGTAGGTCAGTTTAAACGCGGCAAATCCACCCTGATCAACGCATTGATTGGCGAACCGGTGCTTCCGACAGGTTTCATTCCTGTAACAGCAGTACCGACAGTGATTCGCTTTGGCCAGCAGTTGCATGCGCGCATTCGCTTGCATGATGGCTCCTGGAGTGAGATTCCAGTTTCGGAGCTGAAACAGTACGTCACCGAAGAGCTGAACCCGGAGAACAAAAAAGGTGTACAGGGTGCGGAGGCCTTCATTCCCAGCCCGCTCCTCTCGTCCGGAATGTGCATCGTGGACACTCCCGGACTGGGTTCGGTTTTCAGCGGAAATAGCGCGACCACGCAGGCATTCATTCCTCACATTGATGCGGCATTAGTTGTTGTCGGAGCCGACCCACCCATCGCCGGCGAGGAGCTTACCTTAGTCGAGGCAGTGGGCAAACACGTACACGACCTGATTCTGGTTCTTAATAAAGCGGATCGAACGACGGATGCCGAACGGGCCGCTGCGGCCAACTTTACGCGCCAGGTGCTCAAGAAGAAGTTGCAACGCGAGATGGGGCCGATTTTCGAAGTAAGCGCGCAAGAACGCGCGGAGAACCGTGGCCCTATACGAGACTGGAACAAACTCAACGAAGAACTGCAGGATTTAGTGGACGGTTCGGGGCGCCAACTGGTGCGAGACGCCTGTGATCGAGGATTGCAGCGCTTGAACGAGCAACTGCTGGCCATCATTAGCGAGGGTCGCGATGCCTTGCGCCGTCCGATTGAGGAGTCGGAGCGACGAATCACCCTGATGAAGCGAACCATCGCAGAGGCGGAACGTTCGATGCGCGAGCTCAGCTTCCTGTTCATGGCGGAACAGCAGCGTCTGTCGGACGTTTTCGTCGACCGCCACAAAGCATTTGTCGCCTCGGCCTTGCCGAAAGCCAATCAGCAGTTTGACGAGTTGCTTCCAGCCATTCCGAACGGGTTTGGACCTTCTTACCGGCGTCGGATTATGAAGGTGTCGCAGGAAATTGCCCATCAGCGCGTTGCGCCTTGGCTTGGTCCGGAGCAGGAGGAAGCCGAGAAAGAATATGAGCGGGTGGCCTTGCGGTTCGTGGAAATGGGAAATGAATTTCTAAAGAAACTGTCTGGAGCGGGTATTCCTGAATTGGCCCGAATGCCGCACGCCCTCGATCCGGAGACAGGATTTCGAGTTCGCTCAAAGTTCACCTTCATGGATTTCATCGAGGTCGCGCAGCCGGCCTCTCCACTGCGCTGGCTTGCGGATCTCATTCTTCCGCTGGTGGGCGCCCGAAAGCTGATTCAGAACGACGGCCGCGAATTTCTGGTCAAACTGCTTGAGACAAATAGCACGCGGGTACAGAGCGACATTCTCGATCGCGTCCAGGAAAGCCGCGGCCGGTTGGAAGTGGAAATCCGCAAACTCCTCCATGAGGTGAGCCGTTTCGCCGAGGAGGCCTTGGTCCGCGCACGCAAAGTTAAGGAGGAGGGTGAACCAGCGGTCGAAGCAGAACTGCATCGCCTGGAGGATCTGGAGCGAGAGGTATCGAGCCTTGTAGAGCCTGTCCAGTCCGTCTACGGACAGGCATAAATGAACCGGATCGCGGGAAACTTCGTCACCTATTGCGAAGAAGATGTCACATTGGAAGGCTGTCGCTCGATTTCGAAAACCTCTCGATATAGGTCTGTTCCGTAGCTGGTTTCTAGTGGTTGCCCTTCCACGAGTTTGAACGTTCTCGTGCCATCTTCCTTGCGTTCCGCCCGCAAGAACAGAGCCCCATTGCTCTTTTCGTCGTAGTAGCGGCTGGCGAACTCATACAAATGTGTTACAAAGAAAACCTTTGTGGCCTTTTCGAGCAAGGCACGAACAATCTGGCCGGCAATGTCCGACCCTTCCCGTTCGTTGGTCGCGGCAAACGACTCGTTGAACAGCAGCATGGAATTCGGAACGACATGATCGGCAATTTCGCTCATCCTCGAAAGCTCCTCATCGAACTTGCCGCTCTTCATGCGAGTGTCCTCTTCGCGCTTGTAGTGCGTGAATAGAGCGGGGCAGATTTCGGACTCGAACGCCTCGGCTCCCACGAACAAGCCGCACTGCATCATCAACTGAGCAACACCCACGCTGCGGAGAAAAGTGGACTTTCCCCCATGATTCGCTCCGGTAATGATGACCAGGTTTTTGCGGTTGGCGTTGATTGTGTTTGCAACCACCGCGCGATTCATGGTGAGAACAAAACAAACATCGTACATACTCCGAAATTCTTGCTTTCGTTCGCCCGCCCGGCGAGGAGTTGGAAAGATAACTGGCATTCCCCTGGACACCAAATGAGCATGCAGGTTGAGTGCGCCAACGTAGAACGCCAGTTCCGTCCGCAGCATTTTGAAAAACCCCAGCACATGTTCGGCGGATTGGGAGAGTGCCCGTGCGACCCGCACAATTCCTCGATTGCGCATGTTGGTCAGGATTTTCCCGCCGGCCTCGTCGCGCGGATCGAGACGGAAGGTATAGCCCGGAGGGACTTTCCCGAGAAGTCGATCGAGCCAGTTCGGCTCCTTGCCGTGCGGTTTACGGAGCATGTAGTTCGTTCCTTCGTTCGTGTCACCCAGTTGAGCGCTTACTAAGGCTCCCTTGCGGAACTTCAATTCGCTGAGATGATCCTTGATCTCCGCCAGGTAGTCCTCGCCCAACTCCTTTCTGAGCATGGAGAACATCGAGGTGAATGCTTCGGAATGAAACGCTGCTTGCTGTTCTTCGGCGATCTTTCTCAGTTGCCGGAGGACGCCGATCAACATCTCCATCATGTCGACGGCGCTGTAGAGCATGGAGCCCGGGTACTCACTCGATAGTCCCCACCAGTGCCGCCTGGTTTCCTCCCCGACCGCTGTCATCGAGTCGTACAGGCCCCGCACTACGGTCGGGTTCGCGATGCAGTCCTTCAATACCGCCTGCCGATAAAGAATCGTATCTAGATCATTCTTGAATCCCGAGAACAGCGCTTGCTGTGCAATGGCAAAGACAAATTCGTCGCCGCCAGCCATGGCACGAAACAATGTGTCGAGTTCGAGATCCTGCAACAGAGCGGGCGCGTTCCACAGCAAACTCCGAAGCAAGGTGCCCCGGTCGAATTCCTGACGGCGGCCATACCTGTTCCATGATTCAGGCTGGTATAGATCGAAGTCTCTGTCGCGGTGCATCAAAAGGACTCTCATGCTTTGATCCGCTCCTTGAGCCTGCCGTAAGTTACGCGGTGTTTCTCGGCGATCGCGTGCGCATAGGCCAGTCCGTCGGCCGATCTACGTTCGAGCTTAAATGTGCGAACTGCGAGATCATGCGGATCGACGATGCTGACAATGCTGACGGTTTTCTCGCTGAAAGACGCCAATTCATCGAGAAAGGTGACCCAGACGCCGAGAAGGCCGATCGCATCCATTTTTGCCATGACTTTCTTGCTCAGGAACACCGCATCCCGCAGTGTGGTCGAAGAGAAGATCTCGTTCATGATGACGATGCTATTGGGAGTCGCATGGTCGAGGATCGTGCGAATGCGTACCAAATCGTCATGCAGCTTGCCGCGGAGGTTAGTGATAGTTTCTTCGCGTTCGAAGTGAGCGAACATATTGTCGTATAGGAACAAACGGGCTTGGGTGCCGGGAACCGGACACCCGAGACTGGCCAGATAGTGCAATTGGCCGAACGTGCGGGCAAATGTAGTCTTGCCTCCCTGGTTCGGACCGGAAACCACAAAGATGCGCTCCGGGCCGCTCAGAAAAAAATCGTTGGTGACAACCGACCCTTTTTCAGCAACCAGTTTCTGTGCGAGAGCGATGTCAAATGTATTCCGGCCTGACACTTCTTTTGAAGTCCGTGACAGCACGGGCAGGCAAAACCTCAGGCCATCGGCTTTTAGTTTGTCCGCGTATTTCAAATAGGAAACGTAGAACTGGATCTCACGGTCAAAACGCACCAGCACGTCGTCTTGAAAATCTCGGCGAGTCGTGCTGAATTCCTCGAGGCTGCGGAATATGTCAGCAAACAATAGCGCGAGCCGTTCAAGAATTTGAGCCTGGATATGATTCATGCTATCCGGAACTGGAACCTTCGCACCGTGGTCGTTATCTTTTTGCCGCCAAAATTTCGCGAAGGTTTCTTCTACCGTAGTGCTGTAATCGTTTTCGCCGTCGTCGTGGCGGACCGTGATCGAGTCGTCCTTCATGAGGAGGGAGTAGCTGATGTTGGATAGGTCCGTTATCACTCTCTGGCCGTCAACGACCAGCTTTCTGAAAGAGGAGGAGTTTACGTATTCGGTAAGGTATTTTCGGAACGCGCGCAGTCCACGCGAGTGCAGGTCCAGAGCAGTCAGTTCCGACGACAATTCCTGCGCTGCCTGCCAGTAGATCTCGGCGGCTCCCAGGAAGGCCCGCTCCATTGCGTATTTGTAGTAGAGCTCCGTGGCCCGTTTGAGCCGCTCGCGCATCGCGCGCATAGCCGCGGCGAACAAATGGACTGCCTGCGTGAGACGGCTGTCGGAGAAATCCCCCATAATCTCCTGGCGATAGCCGATTGCGTCGAGATCGCTGAGACGGGCATAGAAGAACGGCGTCAGGTTGTAGTCCCCCCAGGATTCCGTAATGCCTGCCACAACCTGATCGAGATTTAAGTCGCGGAAAAACTCAGGGGCGGCCTGATCCTCAACCTCTGCATTAATACCGACGCCCCCGAAAAGAATGCTGCGAAAAGGCATCGAGTCAAGGTCTGGATCGCGATGGGATGGCGGTTGGCTCATATCGACTGTTGACGGTGACGCGCGACCTTGGTCTGTTTCTCTCATGCGGCGCTCTCCGCGTGCCAAGCCAACCGGAAATCGATATACAAAGGTGACGTTTTGACGTAACCCTCGCTGCAATACCTCGGGAGAGTGGCCATTTGGATCATTCGTTGAATTGCGCCCGGCGAACCGTGGCTGAATTCCACGACTTGCTCCAGGAACTCGGATAAGTTCACAGCATCAAGCCGCAGTCGTCGGGCGAGTTCTTCGGCGAACAGCAGGGCCTCGCGACGAGCGAAGTTCGGCACGCGCATGCGTTCGGCGCGCAACGAAAACATTCCCATCAGAAATCCCAGATCCTCCATGTGCTCCGATCGTGCGACGGCGACGACAGGTGTGTCCCCATAGAACATCAGATCGCGAGTATCCGAGGAGAGTGCTGCTGCCGGACCATGCAGGTGATCGAGCACGATCCAGTAATTCCCCTGCCGCACCGCCTCAAGCACGATTCCTCGCAGCGAGATCGTGGACTTCCCGTTGATAGCGTCGGAGTTGCGAAGCCACGAGCGAACCGATCGGTCCCTTACCGCTACTAACGCCCGAGCAAGACTTTGGAAAACCAGCTGTGGTGTGGACGAATTCGAGCAATACAGGACTTGGGGACGAGCTTGTATTACGTGACGAATGAGAAAGGTTTTGCCGGCGCCGCTGGCTCCGTAGAGCACGAACGACTTGCGGCTCGACAAGCGCGTTTTAACTTCCTCGATCTCCTTGTCGCGGCCAAAGACCGGAGGAGGGGTCTCGCATAGTTGCGCGACAGCCGTTATCCATTGGCGCGTCGCGTTCATGCGTTCTCATCCGCTTGGTCACGCTCAGAGAGAAACGTGCCAGTCTTTTGTGAGCGAATTCTGACATGGAACTGCCGAAAGAATGCTCGGCAAAGTGCTTCTAGACAATCTGACGTGGGACTGTAATTTGGCGGGAATGCGCGCGGCTTTGCGGGATGCTCAACCGACCTTGCTTGATTCCGGAATCCTGACACAATACTCCTCGTCAGGAGTCATCAGCTATCCGTAGCCTCAGCAAGGACAGCGGTTAACGGTGGAACTCCTTCACCGATAACGACTATCTTCAGTCTTGAGCAGATCGTGCGCATTGTCAAGCCGATCAGAGTTTCAAAGCGCAAAGCTGATCACCGCCTTTGGTCTCTGGGGCCAACCACGGGCATGGCCATTGTTAGGAGATGAATGAAGAACAGAGCTCTCAAGTTTGTGCTTCTCATCGGAGTGGTTAGCTTTTTTGCCGACTTTACCTATGAGGGCGCCCGCAGCATCAACGGTCCTTTCCTGGCAGTTCTGGGAGCGAGTGCAACCTTGGTCGGGTTTATCGCTGGCCTCGGTGAACTACTGGGCTATGGCCTGCGGCTTGTGTCCGGTCCGCTCAGCGAGCGTACCGGCGAATTCTGGCCGATCACGATATTGGGATAAATAGTCCAGATGAGCGCCGTACCACTGCTGGCCTTGGCACCCAATTGGCAAATTGCCGGATTGCTGATCATTGCGGAGCGCGTCGGGAAGGCCATTCGGAATCCTCCACGCGACGTCATGCTTTCCCATGCCGCGAAACAGATGGGATACGGATGGGGATTCGGAGTGCACGAGGCGCTCGACCAGTCTGGGGCGTTGTTCGGTCCGCTGGTCGTGGCCGCGGTGCTCGCGCGGCACGGAGACTATCGAGCCGCTTTCGCTGCCCTGCTGATTCCTGCGGCTCTAACGCTGACCATGTTAGTAGTTGCGCGGATGTTATATCCCCGGCCGGAAGATCTGGAGGCCAGCGTTCCCGACATGCACGCCGCAGGATTGCCGCGCGTGTTTTGGATTTATCTTGCCGGAGCAGCGCTAGTCGCTGCCGGGTTTGCTGATTTCACGCTCATTGCATTCCACTTCGAGAAGGCCAATGTCATTCCGAACACCTGGGTTCCGGTGTTCTACTCGATTGCTATGGCAGCCAGCGGAATGGGTTCGCTGTTGTTTGGGCGCCTTTTCGATCGAACCGGGTTCTGGATCCTGCTTCCTTTGACTGTCATTGCTGCAGCCTCGTCCCCACTGGTTTTTTTTGGGCGCTTCTGGCTCGCCCTGATTGGCTCCGCTCTCTGGGGAGTTGGCATGGGAGTGCACGAATCGATCATTCCGGCGGCTGTGGCGGCGATGGTTCCGCAACAGCGTCGGCCATCGGCTTACGGAATTTTCACAGCTGGCTATGGAATCTTCTGGTTTATCGGCAGTGTGATTATCGGGAGGCTATACGATGTTTCCGTCTCAGGTTTGATTGTCTTCTCAGTCGCCGCACAGCTTGCCGCAATTCCATTCTTCCTAAGTGTTAGAAGAAGGTTGCGAGCTAAGCGGGACGGAGGCGAGTTGAGGCATTGTAAAGGGGCGCAGGTTTCAAATCTCCCGAATGGTGAAGACGGCATTCACGCTTCGGTGGCCCGTCAACAACTGCAGCCCCAGAAGCGGAGCGTCGTTCTCCTCCTGGCTTACCAGGTGCCGTCGCCGAGCGTCGTGTTTAATGGCATAGCGCTGCATGTCCTCGGCAGTTCGTTCCATAACGGCCGCTTCACGAAGCAGCAGACGATGACCCACCGATTCGTCGACCACATGCGCGAGAACTAGCTGCAAATGCGGGAGGCATAGCGAAATAGCTTCTGCGGATTCAGGGTTCTTCTCGAGTTTCTGAACGATCGAGCGAACCAATTTGTCTTCCGTATTCCATCTGATGGTGCACGCCGGACAAGACGGTTTCATAAGTCGGCTGGCATCCAACTGCACCGAGCCGTTCGCGGCTATGGCGCGAAGATTGTGGGCTGTTTGGTTCAGCAAGCGTGGATACGCTGTGCAAACGCCGCGCGGAGAAGCGACCTGCTCGTAGTGCCAGGTGTGCAGCGGGCAAAACCCTCCAATGCGAGCATGCTCTTCCTGCGTTTCCGGCCGGACAGACAGATCGTACTGGTACTGACGAAAGAAATCGAGAAGTTGATGCAGTACACCTCTACACATCTCACAAGGCGTCACGCCGCGCGCGTCGAGGCGAGCTCTTTGCGGCTGGCGGACTACCGCTCCCGAGGCCGTACTCTCGCTTTCCTCATCACTCTGCTGGCGCAGTTTCTTGAGTTCTGCGGCTAGCCGTTCTCCTTGCGCCTCCGGCAAAGACACAAAGGCGTTGGACACGCGGTCAAACATAGCGGCAAGGAAAAGTTGGGAACGCTCTGCCGTCAGGAAGCGGATGAGCTCCTCTTCAAAACCCAGAACTCCGCTAGCTTTCAGCGCTTCAATGTCATTGGCCTGCTTCGCCGCCAAACCATCCCGCGCAGAGACAGAAAACGGTTTGACGGTTCCACCCTCCAGCAGGCTTCGCGCAGTGTTAGCAACATAGTCGATAACCTCCTGGCGCGTCTCGAGACTTGCTGTGTCCTGTTTGTTGACGACCACAAACACCGCACGAACCGACAAGCTGGACTGTCTCAGGAAGCGGATCTCATCTTCGGTCAGCGGGCTCTCGTAGCTCGTGACCAAAATCAGAACATCGATTTCAGGAATGAACTGCTCTGTGGTCTGCGAGTTCTCGAAGATCGCCGAGCCGAGACCGGGAGTATCGACGAAGTAGAACCCGCGGCGAAGAATCTCCGCCGGAAGTTGGATTTCTGCGACGCGGATACGCTTTACGTTCCCGGGATTCCCCTTTTCCGTAACCAGTTCCGGCAATTCTTCAAGCTTTGCCTCGCCGCGAAGCCGGCTGCCGTAGTAGTCCAGGAGCACCCGTTCGCTGGTTCCGTATCGTACCGACGTGATCACCGAGGTTAGCGGAACCACCCCCGTAGGAAGCCGATCCAAGCCAAGAACGGCATTCATCAGAGAGGACTTCCCGCGATTGAACCGCCCTGCGACCACGACGGTGAAGCGATCTTCGGCGAGACGGGTCAGCAGTTCCCGCCAGGGCTCCTCAGCCTGCCACCGTTTAGTGGGATCATCCATCTGGGTAACGGCAATGAGTTCTCCAGCACGAATGATCTCTGCCAGTTCAAACTTCACTTGTTCATACGTCTTCAGGTCCATCGCCAGACTCCCATCCGCCTGAAGTCCAGTTCCCAGCTCTCTTCAGCGCTGGAAGTTACCGCAGGCAATCAGATTTTTGGATCAGGGAATCTGCAAACAGACATAACTCTGCAACAGGGGATCCCTGTCAGGAGTCATCATCTGTTCCGATCAAGAATTGGAACAGCGGTTTGCGGTGAACTCCTTCACCGAGCTAATTTCGCCTTAATTATAATGAATTTCGGGGTACAGCATTCGGGAGGAGAAGAGCGCTGACTGCCTTTCTAGCATTTCGGCTCGCGGAGATTACGGGCTTAGCCGATCGATGACCATGATTCTGCCCAGAGATGATCCGAGTCGGCGACGATTCTCCAACAAAGCGGAAATTCGGCAGGTGGTCTCCTGATTGCGCCGAACATTGCCCAATGCTCTCGCGCGCCCCACGAGCGTTGCAAAGGAATGATGACCTTCCCGGGACGGCATACCGATCGTGGAGATTACGATGACTGTGCCCGGAGCGGTGGAGTTGATCACCCACCTGATTCGCTCGGATCCAAAGCTCACCGTGGGCGCGGGGACGGTGCTCGACGCGGATGTGGCGCGCGTTTGCGTGGATGCTGACGTCAGTTTTGTCACAGCTCCCTCACTGAATCCTGCGATCATGGAATTCGCAGCCAAGCAGAATATCGCGGTCCTCCCTGGCGCCTTGACTCCGACCAAAGTGGTCACGGCATGGAGCGCTGGTGCCGATTTCGTCAAGGTCTTTCCGTGTGGTCCGGTCGGCGGGGACGCCTACATCAAAGCGCTGCACGCATCTTTACCTCAGATTCCATTAATTGCCGCAGGGGGGAGTGAATCACCAGACAGCGGCTAGTTTCATTCTGTCGGGGGCGACCGCCATCGGGGTTAGCACAGAATCGATTCCGACCGAAGCGATTGCAAGAAGGCAATTGAAGCGCATTCACGAATTGGCCCGACGATTCACCAGACTTGTGAAAGACGCACGGGAACAGATCGAAGCCTGGAAACGCAGCCAGGTCGTGAAGGAATTCACAGGAACCGAGAAGTGTGAAAAGTAGCGAGTTCATCCAACGCTCTTAACTTCGCACGGACGCAACTCTATCAATAGGTGCTCCAAATGAAGACTCGGGTTTCCGTTCGGCTTTCTTTTGTCGTCCTTTCGCACAGCGGGGTAGCTTTGTCCTCGGGTCGACTCCGCTTGCTGATGATCAACCGCAGCCTCCTTTGAAGCAAAGCCACTTCTCTTCGTGGCACGTTTTGCATGCATAATGGCGTGTTCTGCATGGTAAAGATCTGGCCAGCGATCTAAAGTAAGGGACATGTACCAAACAAGAGCCTATTCCGCTGCTAGCGAAACATCCCCTCTTGCCCCAACCACGATCTCCCGCCGCGATCCCTCCGAACACGATGTACAGATAGAGGTCCTCTTCTGCGGAATCTGTCACTCCGATTTACACGCGGCCCGGAACGAGTGGAGCGAGTTCATGTCGACGACTTATCCGATCGTGCCAGGTCATGAGATCGTTGGACGCGTCACGAAGGTCGGCTCCGCCGTTACCAAATTCAAGCCCGGCGATCTCGCCGCAGTGGGCTGCCTGGTCGATTCGGATGGAACATGCACTGAGTGTCGCGCCGGCTTCGAGAACTTTTGCCCCAACTTGACCCTCACGTTCGGTACGCCGGACAAGCACTTGGGAGGGGTGACGTATGGTGGCTACGCCGAGAGCGTGGTGGTTGATCAGAGGTTTGTGTTGCGTGTCGCGTCGAATTTGAACCTAGCGGCTGCTGCCCCTCTGCTCTGCGCAGGAATTACGACGTATTCGCCAATGCGCCGTTGGAAAGTTGGCAAAGACAAGAAGGTTGGCGTGGTAGGTCTCGGCGGACTAGGCCACATGGGAGTGAAGTTCGCGCGGGCGTTCGGTGCCCATGTGGTTGTTTTTACGACTTCTCCCAACAAGAAAGAAGATGCCCTTCGATTAGGTGCGCACGAAGTCGTGGTCTCGCGCGATGCCAACGAAATGCAGAAGCATGCCGGCAGCTTCGATTTCATTCTGGACGCGGTTTCAGCCGATCACGATATCAATGCATATCTCAACCTGCTCGGGCGAGACGGCAATCTCACCATTGTCGGCGCGCCCGCGAAACCTCTCGGTGTGGCTGCCTTTGCCCTGATTATGCGAAATCGCAACTTCTCCGGCTCGAACATTGGTGGCATCCGCGAGACTCAGGAAATGCTCGATTTCTGCGGACAGCACAACATTACAGCCGATGTCGAAGTCATCCCGATCCAGAAGATCAACGAAGCTTACGAGAGATTGCTCAAGTCGGATGTGAAGTATCGGTTCTCGATCGACATGGCCTCTCTGAAATCGGAGTAGACGAATGAACAAGTACCTTCGCTTCTCTGGCAGCACGTTTTCGAAATTGGAAGAGCATGGCGTCTCGGCCTCTGCTGTCCTGCGCAGGGCTGGACTGCCGCAGGACCATGCCAAACAGCCAATGGTGCGCCTCAAGACCGAGGAGTTGTTTGCACTCTGGCGTGCGATTGGTGAGGTCAGCACAAACTCTGCGATCGGCCTCCTGCTCGGCACGGAGAACCGTACCGAACGTTTTCATCCCATCGGGCTTGCTGCTCTATCGTCGGAGACTTTCGGTGCAGCCATGGACCAAATGGCTCGCTACAAGCAGCTCACGTGTCCGGAAGAGATCATTCAGCAGAAGGACGACGAAGAATGGAGCATTCGGTTCCGCTGGCTTCTAGCAGATGAGGCCGAACCGCCGGTAATGATCGAATGCGCCTTCGCTTGGGTGCTTTCAATCGCGCGTGACGGCACGGGGACACGGTTATCGCCCCTGCGTGTTGAATTCATGCAGACGCGCTCGACCGTGAAGGCGATGGAGCGCCACTTCGGTTGCCCCGTGGTGTGTGGATGCCCTCGCAACGCCATTGTGTTTCGTGCTGCCGATGCCGAGCGTAAATTCGTGACCCGCAACGCTGAGCTTCTGGGACTGCTCGCGCCTCAGTTCGATAAAGAACTCGAGGAGGAGAACGTTGACGAAAACTTCATTGACCGGGTTAGATTGGCGATAGAGCAACAACTCACCGGGCGCCGTCCTACGATTGAAGACATTGCTGACGCGTTACACATCAGCTCTCGCACTCTGCAAAGAAGACTTCAAGAGGAGGGCTCCAGTTTCCAGCGCGTTTTGGAAGACGCTCGTCACCAACTCGCACGGCGCTTCCTCAACAATTCCGTCCTGGAATTGAGTGAAGCTGCCTACCTTCTCGGATACGAAGACGGAAACTCTTTTGTTCGTGCGTTTCGCGGCTGGGAAGGAGTTCCGCCCGCGACGTGGCGCGAACAACAGCGCGCGAGGGCTGCATCATGAACGGCAAACGAACACTATCAGGAAGATGACATTTAAGGAGCGATTATGCAGAAGCGGAAATTAGGGAAGAGCAATTTAGAAGTCTCGGCCATTGGCCTCGGCTGTATGGGCCTGAGCTTCGGTTACGGACCCGCAACCGATAGGCAGCAGGCGATCGCGCTTATTCGGAGGGCATTCGAACTAGGCGTGACATTTTTCGATACGGCCGAAGCGTACGGTCCGTTCCTGAACGAAGAAGTTGTGGGCGAGGCCGTCGAGCCTTTCCGCAAGAACGTGGTGATCGCCACTAAATTCGGCTTCCAGGACGGAGACTCGCACAAAGGACTGGACAGTCGTCCGGAGCGCATCAGAGAAGTTGCCGATGCCGCACTGAAGCGGCTGAGGACGGATGTCATCGATCTTTTCTACCAGCATCGTGTCGATCCAAAGGTCCCGGTCGAGGACGTCGCCGGCACCGTGAAGCAGCTTATTGCGCAAGGCAAAGTGAAGCACTTTGGAATGTCTGAGGCTGGAGTCGAGGCGATCCGCCGTGCCCACGCGGTTCAGCCCGTCACGGCCCTTCAGAGCGAGTACTCACTTTGGTGGCGAGAGCCGGAACACGAGATTCTGCCAACACTTGAAGAACTTGGCATCGGCTTTGTCCCATTCAGTCCGCTAGGGAAGGGCTTCCTCACCGGTGCGATTAACGAGAGCACGAAGTTCGATAGCACCGACTTCCGCAATATCGTTCCTCGTTTCAACGAGGAGAACCGCAAAGCGAACCAGACTCTGGTGAATGTGCTCGGCGAGATTGCGGCACAAAAGAAAGGAACTCCCGCGCAGATCGCGATTGCGTGGCTGCTTGCCCAGAAGCCGTGGATCGTTCCGATTCCTGGAACTACGAAGCTGCACCGGCTAGAGGAGAACTTGGGGGCGGCAAAGATTGAATTGTCCGATCGCGATCTCCGCGATATCACTACAGCTGTTTCGAAGATCGCGGTGCAAGGCGACCGATACCCGGCGCATCTGCAGCAACGAGTCAATCGCTAACCTGCGCGGCGCGGCTATTGGGCCGCGCCTCCTTATTGGATTGTTTCGGAATTCAGAGGGTTTTGATTATGGCACCAAACGCACGAGCACAAAAGAACCACGATGAACTGTTTCCGGGTCACGTTTCCACGTTGGCCGTAACGGACCCGGAGTTGATTGAAGTATTCGACAATTTTGCCTTTGATGAGGTGCTCAGCCACGGCAGTATCGATCCTCGGACGCGCCTGATGGTGCAACTCGCATCGATGATCGCCTCACAGGCCCTTCGCGAATATCGGGTGATGATTAAGCCGGCTCTCACCATCGGTGTCACGCCAGTTCAAATCAAGGAAATCGTCTACCAGGCCGTCCCCTACGTCGGAATGGCCAAAGTATTCGATTTCCTCCTCGCAACCAATGAAGTCCTGAAGGAAAACGGAGTCGAGTTTCCACTTCCGGGTCAGTCTACGACCACGCCGGATAACCGCGCCGACAAGGGCTTGGCAATCCAGAAGCAGATCACCGGCGACAGCGTTGTCGAGAAGCTGTATGCGTCGGCGCCTGACGATCAAAAGCACATTCAGCGGTTCCTTTCCGCTAACTGCTTCGGCGATCACCTCACGCGTTCAGGGATTGATCTGCCCACCCGCGAACTGCTCACCTTCAGCATGCTGGTATCCCTCGGCGGATGTGACCCGCAGGTCAAAGGTCATGTCGCCGCGAACCTTCACGTGGGCAACAGTCGAGCCAAGCTGATTGATGTTCTTACGCAGTTGCTACCCTTCATCGGCTATCCCCGCACACTCAATGGACTGCGGGCCGTAGATGAGATCACCCTTCCGGAATCGAAAAAGGCGTAAGGAGCGAAATGAGTGAATCCAGAAAGACAGTGCTGGTCGTTGGCGCGACGGGCAGCATCGGACGTCTAGTCGTGGAAGAGGCAGTCCGGCAGGGGTATCTCGTTCGCGCTTTAGTGCGTACACCCTCCAAAACCCGCAAATTCTCTCCTCAAGTAGAGGTGATTTCAGGAGACGTTACCCGCCCGGAAACGCTGACCGCCGCAGTAAACGGTATTGATGCCATCGTCCTCACACTCGGTTCGGACGGGGCCGGCAAGGTGGGAGCTGAGACGGTTGACTATGGCGGAGTGCGCAACGTCCTTACGGCGCTTGGTTCTCGAACAGCGCGGATCGTGCTCATGACTTCCATCGGAGTCACCAATCGCACCGGTTCCTACAATCGCTCCACGGAATCTCACGATTGGAAACGGCGTGCGGAGAGACTGGTGCGCGCGAGCGGACTGCCCTACACGATCGTGCGGCCGGGCTGGTTCGACTACAACAAGGCCGATGAACATCAGCTCGTCTTCTTACAGGGTGACACGCGCCAGGCCGGCGACTCCAGCGATGGTGTCATCGCACGAAGCCAGATTGCCGAGGTTCTCGTGCGCAGCCTCAGTTCAGACCATGCCCTGCGCAAGACCCTCGAACTCGTCGCAACCAAAGGGCCAGCCCAGAAGAACCTGGATGAGCTGTTCGCCGCTCTCGACCCAGATCTCGAGAACGGGTTCGATGGCGTGCGGGATACGCCCAATCAGCCGCTGGAAGATGAGCCGCAGCGGGTAAGAGACGACCTGGGCGCCTTGTCAGCAAATCGCCGTAAAGGGTAGTCACCTTGCAATAGGCTGCAGGGTGAGCGTATAGACGAGCAAGATTCTGTTACAGGAGTAAAGCAGCGTTGTCCAGCGGAGTGGGTCCGCGAGACATAGGGGTTTCACACAACCAGTCGTTCAAGTTCTCAATGTTCCTTTGAAGGGGGTTCTCTATGATCACACTAAATGTGAACGGGGTCCGACGCGAAGTCCAGGCGTCTGACGACACTCCGTTGCTCTACGTTCTGCGCAACGATCTCCAGTTGATCGGCCCTCAGTTCGGCTGTGGACTGGCTCAGTGCGGAGCCTGTGCTGTTCTGGTCGATGGGAAGGAAGTGCGTTCCTGCGTTACCCCGGTCGCCAGCGTGGTTGGACAGGAGATCACGACACTTGAAGGTCTGCCCGCGAGATGGGCCAAACAGAAGGGCATGTCAGCGGAGCAAGCGAAAACCACGCTTCATCCGGTACAGCAGGCCTGGATTGAAGAGCAGACTCCGCAGTGCGGTTTTTGCCAGAACGGAATGATGATCAAGGCGACCGAACTACTCGAAAGCACTCCCAATCCAACTCTGGCGCAAATCAAAGAGGCCTTTACCACATCTGGGGTATCGCCCAATCTGTGCCGCTGTGGGACCTACCTCGCGATCATTGAAGCCGTACAACATGCCGCCACGATTATGGCAAAGGGGAGGTAAGCGATGGCAACTGTGAGCGAAAAAACCTCTAACGCCTTCGGACCGACCTTGTCCCGCCGCCAATTTGTGAAAGCCGGCGGCGCCCTCGTCGTCGGATTCAGCCTGGTCGGCCCCGAACTTTTGAAGGGAGATACAGCGAAGTCCGCTGTGATGAAGAACTCCCTCGATCCCACGCTTCTCAGTTCCTGGATCGAAGTTCATCCCGACAATACGATCCTCATTCGTACCGGCAAGAACGACTTCGGACAAGGCACTACCTTCACCGCCTATCGACAGATTGTCGCCGATGAATTGAGCGTGCCATTCGAAGCCATTACGACGGTAGTGCAAGGGAGCACCGACAGCACGCCGGACGGCAGCGGGGCATTCAATTTCCTTGGTCGGGGAATGCCGAACATTCGCAAGGCGGCCGCTTATACCCATCAGGCGCTGCTCGATCTCGCATCGGAAAAACTCGGTGTACCAAAGGACAAACTGTCGGTCAAGGACGGCGTTGTCTCGGGAGGCGGCAAGAGCGTTTCGTATGGCGATCTCGTCAGGAACCAACAGTTGAAGCTGACCATACCGGTGAGGGGCGACCTTACCAGCATCATGGGATTAACCATTGATGGCAATCCGCCACTGAAGCCAGTGAGCGAGTACAAGGTCATTGGCCAGTCGTTCAAGAATTCTGTCATCGCCTCGAAAGTGGCGGCCAAAGAAACCTGGGCAACCGATGTACGGCTACCGGGCATGTTGCACGCGCGCGTGGTGCACCCGAAGACGTTGGGCTCGACCTTGGTGTCCGCTGGCCAAGTAGACAAGACGAAGTTTCCGAATTCGCAGGTCATTGTGCAGGGCAATCTCGTCGGAGTCGTTGCCCCGAGCGAGTGGGAAGCGATCCAGGCAGCGGAGCAGGTTGCCGGCGTCACGAAGTGGACCGATTGGAAGGGCTTGCCTGGCACCGAAAAACTCTACAAGCATCTTCGAGAAGAGGCGGATTGGAAATCTGCGCCAATTGGGAACGGACGTGCGAACAAAGGCGAAGTAGGCCCGGTGCTCACTTTGGCGCACAAGAGGCATTCCGCAACCTATCAAGTGGCTTACATGAAGCACGGACCCATCGGACCCACCATGGCCGTTGCAGATGTCAAAGCGGATGGCACGGTGCACATCTATACACACAACCAGAATCCGCAGGAACTTCGCGGCGAAATTGCAGTAATGCTCGGCACCACTCCGGATCATGTGATCGTGCACGCGTATCCAGGTCCGGGCCATTACGGAAGGTCCAACGGCGGGAACGCAGGCGCAGAAGACGAGGCAGTGATCTTGTCGAAAGCTCTCGGGAAACCGGTGCGCGTTCAATGGATGCGCGCTGATGATATGCAGTGGTCCACGCAAGGGGCAGCAGGTTTCTCCGATATTGAGATCGCCCTCGACGAAAAAGGAAAAATGGCCGCCTACCAGATCGACCACTACATGCCCGCCATGCAAGATGATCGGCCAATTGGTGCGGTCCTCGCGGGATTGCCCACGATGCCCGCTCCCGATGTTCACAATGATTTCATCACAAGCACGGTTAACAACATCTCCGATCCGTGGGTCTACGCTGCTGTTCCGAATGTGGCAGAACGGGGCCATGGTACATACCAAGTCGGACAGAAAGCCTCTCCCATTGCCGTCGGCCTGCGCGACCATAGCATGCGGACGCCAACGCAATTCCAGCAGTTCTTTCCCCGCGAACTCGCGATCAGTGAGGCCGCGGCCCTCGCAGGCACGGATGCTCTTCAGTTCCGCCTGGACCACGCAACCGAAGAGCGCGCAATCAGCGTGTTGAAAGCCGTACGTGACGCGTCTGGTTGGGAGACGCGCCCCTCACCGCGTCTGGATGCCGTGTCCACCGGGACAACGCCTGTACGCGGCCGCGGAGTTGCCTTGATGTTCCGCAACTTAAGCTATTGGGCCTGTGTCTGCCAGATAACAGTTGCTCCCGACACAGGGAAAATCGCAGTGGAGAAGTACACTATTGCGGTCGATCCCGGCATCGTCATCAATCCGATGCAATTGAAGCGGAATATCGAAGGCGGTGCGGTCATGGGGATCAGCCATGCGCTGTTCGAAGAAGTGTTATTCGATGAGAGCGGCATCACGCAGGATGACTGGATCTCCTATCCCATCGCCACGATGTCCGACATACCTGAAATCAAAGTCGTATTGCTGAACAATCCGAAAGTCGGAACATACGGTGGGGGTTCAGAGGCAGCGAATGCGCTGGCTGCGCCCGCCATCGCAGCCGCGCTCCACGACGCAACGGGAAAGATCCTTCGGCGACTTCCGCTTAAACCTGCGTACGAGCAGGCAATGCTCAAGGCATAGGAGAATCGCTCCAATGGGGCGAGTTGCGAGGGAAGAAGAATGGAAATCAAGAAAAACGGCTCACAACCTTCCGGCAAGGGACCGGTAGAATATTTCACGGGCACCGTTCGTGTCGACCCTCTCTTTGATGCGCCCACGCCAGCACGTGTTCTTGGTGCGAGCGTGACCTTCGAACCGGGTGCCCGTACCGCGTGGCACACTCACCCGCTCGGACAGACGTTGATCGTCACCGCAGGTTGCGGTCGAGTCCAGCGCTGGGGTGGCCCGATCGAAGAAATTCGTCCCGGCGATGTTGTCTGGTTTTCTCCCTCTGAAAAACACTGGCATGGCGCAGCTCCCACGACAGCCATGACCCACATTGCAATTGTGGAGAAACTGGATGGCAAAAGCTCCGATTGGCTAGAGAAGGTCACCGACGAGCAGTACGGAGCCTGAAAGACGCGGCATACATAACTCACTGGACGCTGTCACCAACCACATCACCGCGCAAGCCAACTTCAGTCCGCCACAGCCGAAGAATCTCACTGAGATTCACACAGCGCTTGAGCAGAGTATGAGTTCCGCGGAGGAATATCTTGGCGGAATGGCCGACACGTTCGCCTCGGCGAGTTGGCGTTTGACGATGCGTGGCAAACAGCTCTTCAGCATGCCGCGGATCGCCGTGCTGCGCTCAATCATGCTGAATCATTGGTATCATCATCGCGGCCAGTTGTCAGTTTATCTTCGCCTCCTGGATGTGCCGGTTCCAGTCATTTACGGCGCAGTGCTGACGAGAACCCGTTCGGGTAGGCTGGGGTTCTTGCCACACCGTGAGTAATCAATAGCATTCGACGAAAATCTAGCTGAGCGCCTCCGCCTTCTGTTCCGAGGCAAATGCAAGGTAACTGAGAAGAAGATGTTCGGTGGATTGGCCTTCATGGTCAACGGCCACATGTGTTGCGGGATCGTTGCAACGGATCTAGTTGTTCGAACGGGGCCTGACGCATTCGAACGTGCTCTCAAACGTCCTCACGCGCGCCCAATGGACTTCACTGGCAGTCCCATGAGAGGTTTCGTTTATGTCGCTCCTGCTGGATATCATTCGGACCGCGACCTCAAATCCTGGACCAAGATCGGGCTCGATTTCGTTCTGAGCCAACCGCCGACGTGAGCCCTCTTCAAGCCGAGCCCTGCGACTGCATCGAATCTCCGGAGCGGCTGCACTCGACCCGCCGACTTCTGTACTCCAGATAAGCTGCGGCCGTATGCGCACGATTCAGATGAACGAACACCTGACTGTTGTCTGGACGCGGCGGTGACTGTGCCGTTCTCTCTTTGACCAACTTGGTTGTCACGTCGGCTTGTGATGTGCTAGCTTTCGGAGATTGCTATGCGTCGGGTTCTGTCCAGTCTCCTGGTTAGTGTGCTCGCTTGGAGCGTCGTTGCTCCAATCGCGTTCGCATTGACAACGGACACAATTCCCGCCTGTTGCCGCCGAAACGGCAAGCATCATTGCATGTCGGGAATGTCCGGCATGATGGTTTCGAGCGAGAAAGTTCCAGCTTTTCGCGCTTTTCCTTCGTGTTGCCCTTTCCGCTCAACAATTGCGACTCCGAGTTCGGTTGGACAAGTGGCAGGGGGGCGAACGACCGGACACCTTTCCCGGTCCGCGATTCTTGCTCACGCGGCAGGACACCAGACCGTAAGCGCACGGACAAACTCTCCGTTTTTCCAACGTGGTCCTCCCTCCCAATCCCTTTAATCTCTGAATCTCGCTATCGAGAAACTGAAATTCCTGTTTACTGCTTTCATCTGAACTCACTGTGTGGGGTGTGCCAGATCGAGCTGAGAACGATAGTCATTTCCCGGTGGGGATGCCACTCGTAGTTTGGATAGTGCAATCGATAGAGCACGTTTCGGCACTAACGGGCTCATCTGAGGGAGTCGTGTCAATTTATGAGAGAGGGCTGTCTCGAAGCAGTGTGCGAATTCGATTCCTAACTTGCGAAACCTGATTTCAATTCGACGGATATTAGCAATCGCGTTGATGTCTGCGTTCATAGCGCCATCGGCGGCGCTCTTACACGCGAGCCGCGGCAGGTCGGTACCTGCGTGTTGCCGCCGTCACGGCAAACATCACTGCATGATGGCGAAGCGAGCACTGGCCCTGGTGGACGACGGCCCATCGTTCCGATCCGCAGAGCCAGCCTGCCCATACCGCTCTCACTCTTCTCTACCTGTTGGCGCGCAAGGCGCGCCCCTCAGTCCAAACAATTCAGTTGCCCTCTTGCCGACTGGAATAGTTGAAAGCAACCCAGCGATCATCGGCATCCTCGTAATTCGCACCCTCCAACCATCCCGCGGGCCTCCCGCGTCTTTGCTTATCTAGCGCCTCCAAGCAATCGAGTTAATGACGGCCTGTGACATCGCGTGTGCAGGGCGATGTTTCAAGCCGCCGTTATCCCTAGAAGTGATTTCTCTCGCCGCCGCAGCGGCGATGTTCGGTGACTGCCACAGCACAGGGGAACAAAGCAATGAACATCCGTAAGCTCTCTAAGTTCGGTTTCGCGATCCTTGCGTTGGGCACTTGCATGGCAAATGCGCAGACGGAATTGGCCCACGTATCGGGGCGGGTGACCGATCAAGCTGGCGCTGTGGTCGTGGACACGGAAGTGGAAATCAGAAGCGTCGATACGAATCTGTCAACGACCATCAAAACGAATCAAGATGGGTTCTATACCTTTCCTTCGTTGCGCCCTGGCCGCTACCAGATTTCCGCGCGTAAGCCTGGTTTCAAGACGTTTACGGTGACGCAGTTTTCTCTGAATGCGCAGGACAACGTAAGTCGCGATTTCGTACTGCAAGTTGGCTCGACCAGCGAGAACGTCACCGTCACTGCAGAAACTCTCAACATCAACACCACAGACGCAACGGTCAGCACTGTCGTGGACCGGCAATTCGCGGATAACCTGCCACTCAATGGACGCAGCTTTCAAAGCCTGATTGAGCTAACGCCGGGCGTGCTCCCCACTGGCGGAGAGGGCAACACGGATACTTTCGTCGTGAACGGGCAGCGTGAGACGTCGAACTATTGGACGGTGGACGGAGTGAGTGCCAATTTTGGAATTGGAGGCAACATCGGTAATCCTGGCGCAGGACTTGGTGGACAAGCCAGCGCCACCAGTTTGTCGGGCGGAACGAACAGTCTCGTTTCCGTGGACGCGCTAGAGGAGTTTCGGATTCAGACTTCTACTGCTGCGCCCGACTCTGGCCTCACAGCAGGGGGACAGATTGCAATTGTTACACGCTCCGGCACGAACCAGTTTCATGGCTCTCTATTCGACTATTTCCGAAATGACGTCTTGGATGCCAATGATTGGTTTAACGGTTATACAAACACGACCCCGCTCCCTAAGGCCGAGGAACGACAGAACGATTTCGGCGGAACTTTCGGTGGGCCCATTCTCAAAGACCGGACGTTCTTTTTCTTCTCGTACGAGGGCCTTCGGCTCCGGCTGCCACAGACGGAACTGACGCAGGTCCCAGATCTTCAGGCACGGCAGGATGCGATACCCGCTATCCAGCAGTTCCTCAATGCCTATCCTTTCGACCCGAAGCAGCCCGATCTGGGCAACGGCGTCGCTCAATTCAACACCAGCTTTTCGAATCCCAGTTCTCTCGACGCCTACAGCATCCGCATTGATCACCGGTTGGCCGGCAAGGCCACGCTTTTTGGCAGATATAACAACTCGCCCTCCAGCATCTCGCAATACGGATTCGGACCGGGATCCGGCGTAGCACTCAGTCAGGAAGGGGTTCAATCGCAAACGATACAAACCCTGACTCTAGGAACAACCTGGACGTTTTCTCCGACCATCAACGACGACTTCCGGTTCAATTACAGCCGTCTGAACAGTACCGGCACTTCACAATCAAGCAATTTTGGCGGTGCGACTCCCATTACTTCAGCCCCTTTGCCCAACGGCTACAACCTGCAGAACGGCAATATTGGGTTTCAAGCGGGATTCACCACCAACGGGTATCTCGATATTGGAGCGAGTGAAGAGAGCCTGCAGCGGCAGATTGAAGCCGTGAACAACGTTGCAGTGCAACGAGGCTCTCACAGACTGACGTTCGGAGTGGACTATCGCCGATTGTCACCGCGATTTGTTCCAGCCCAGTACACACAATTTGTGGGGTTCAATGACTATCCCACCACCGTGGACGGCGTTGTCGGCTTTGCTTTTACGAACCAGAACATTCCTGCAACATTCCTGTTCCGGACGTTTAGCGTCTTTGCGCAGGACACATGGCAACCAAAGCCCCGGCTTACCCTGACTTATGGTTTGCGATGGGGAGTCGAAGTTCCGCCTAAAACAATCGAAGGCCCGGCTTTTCCGGCCCTCGCAAACTACGACCTCAACAATCTTTCACAAATCACATTGGCGCCCGCGGGAACTTCGCCCTACCAAGTCTCCTATCGGAATTTCATGCCCCGGCTGGGAGTTGCATACCAGCTCGCGCAAAAAAATGGCGCAGCGTCGACTGTACTTCGTGGTGGCATCGGCCTCTACGACGACCTGGCCGCAGGAGCCGCGGGAAATCTGGTCGCATATGCATATCCCTATACCGGATATGCCTTCTACGACGGCAGCCAGCTTCCAGTCGTATACCCGCCGACGAACGGAACGTTCCCGCTTGACCCTTCCGTTGCAGCACCACCCCAGATTGTGCAGCCTGGATCCGCGAATAGCGGGCTTCTACTCGGATTCAATCCGCATTTTCAAACGCCTTACAGTCTTGAGTGGAATGTGGCTCTGCAGCAGGAAGTTGGCAAACAGCAAACTCTAACGGTCTCGTATGTCGGTGCTGCGGGAAGAAGACTGGTGCAAACAATCTTCCCCTACAACTCTCCTCCCGCGAATTACCCCGGAGGGATTGGGTTGTTCGACAACGCTGGCTCTTCCAGTTACAACGCGCTCCAAACGCAGTTTCAACGCCAGGTCTCTCACGGATTTCAAGCGCTGGCTTCCTACACATGGGCACACAGCATTGACACGGGTTCCACCGTATTTGGCCAAGGTGGACAGGGGATCAACGACAATCAGGGCCCCTCGAAATTCGACATTCGCAATCAGTTCTCAGCCGCACTGACTTGCGACATTCCCGCGTTCAAGCCGGATCGCTTCGTCGGAGCCGTTTTGAGCGGGTGGTCGCTGCAAAGCGTCATCAAAGCTTATTCTTCCGCTCCGCTGGACGTGACCGTTAACGAAAGTCAGTCGTTCACCCAAAAGCCTGTTTATGTGAGGCCGGATGTTCTTCCGGGAGTTCCTTTTTATCTGTATGGGTCTCAGTATCCGGGCGGAAAAATCATCAATAACACTCCGGATGGGCCGAACATGTCTTGCGTCGGGCCGTTCTGCTTTCCTCCAACGGATGGGAACGGAAACGTAGTGAGCCAGGGAAATCTTCCAAGAAACGCTCTGCGAGCCTTCCCCGCGTCGCAGTGGGACTTCGCGGTTCACCGTGACTTTCCTATCCGCGAGTCGCTGAAACTGCAATTCAGAGCGGAACTGTTCAACGTGCTGAATCACCCTAATTTTGCCCCGCCTAACAGTCAACTCAATCTTGGTTTTGGTTCGAACGCGCAGTTCGGCTATTCGCTGATGACACTCGGACAGTACCTCGGCGGGAACAGCAGTGGAGGCGGCGCCCTCAGTCCGCTGTATCAATTCGGAGCGCCACGTTCCATCCAACTCGCACTGAAGTTGTCATTTTGAACTTGACCGCTGGCAATACGGGAGGCATCCGGATGATCCATCGCTATTTCGTGTGGCTGCACCGTTGGACGGGACTATTGATGACGGTATTTCTCATCGTTGTCGGGCTTACAGGAACACTGTTGGCGTTCCGGACAAAGATTGACCGAGTACTGAATCCGCAGTGGCACGCGTCGCCTGAGCCTGGCCAGGCGCCGCTCGATCTGGCAACGCTCGCCGAAAAAGCCGAGTCGCTGGTGCCTCAGGCTCGACCCGGATATTTTGCGATTGATAACGATCAGGCGTACATCGCTCTCCGCTTTCGCACGAATCCGGCCACAGGCCAGCCATATCAGTCGGACTTTGATCATCTCATTCTCGATCCCTACACCGGACGTGAACTCGGCCGTTGCTGCGCGAGCGCAGACTGGCGCACCAACTTCCTGCCGTTCGTCTACAAACTTCACACTTCGATGGCAATGGGACCGGTAGGAGCATGGACGCTCGGCATCGTTGCCCTGGTGTGGACTCTGGACTGCTTCGTAGGTTTCTATCTGACGTTGCCACGCGGAAGTGGCGGGTTCTGGCAACGCTGGAAATACGCTTGGCAGGTTAAGTGGAGCGCCAATGCATTCCGCATCAACTTCGATCTCCACCGTGCCGGAGGACTCTGGTTCTGGCCGTTATTGTTCGTCTTCGCGTGGTCGAGCGTGATGCTCTCACTCCGGCCGGTGTACGAACGCATAACTGCTGCTGTTTTCGACTATCAATCGGACGATGTGGCGCTTGCCACATATACGCTGCCTCAGCCTCTCTGGAATCCGAAGCTGACCTGGCGTGATGCCCAGACGACTGGAGAACGGCTCGTCGCAAACATGGCAGCTGAGCACCACTTCACAGTGACCCGCCCCTACGGCCTCGCCTACATTCCCGAGTTTGGCGTGTACACATATGACGTCCGCGGGAGCAACGACATCCGCGGCCATGGCTGGGACACAGGCGTCTGGGTGGACGGTAACACGGGTGCGCTTCGCCAGGTTTTCCTGCCCTCGGGCCAGCATTCAGGCAACACGGTCAGCACTTGGCTCTGGGGTCTGCACTACGGTGACATTCGAGATTTTCTCCCGTATCGAATTCTGGTGGCGCTATTCGGCTTGATCCTCACGATGCTCTCAATCACCGGAGTCTACATTTGGTGGAAGAAGCGAGCGGTTCAAAAGAGAGCTACAGAGCAGCGGAATTGGAGGCCCGGTACGAGTGGCGAAAACGAACTCAGGAGGGCGGTTGGATGAATCTTCAAAGAGTTATTCCGGTGGTTTGTTTCGGCATTCTGTTAAGCGGCTGCCAATCCAAAACGAAGCATTACCACCTCAAGGGTCAGGTGCTCGATAAGAAGCCGGTTACGAATGAGATCACGGTAAACCATGAAGACATTCCGGGCTTTATGTCCGCGATGACGATGTCCTATTCGGTCAAAGATAAGGATGGATTCCGAAAAGTCGAGCCGGGAGATGTCATTGCCGCAGATGTAATCACGGACAAGAATGGGAACGAGTATTGGTTGGAAAACATTCGGATCACGGATACGAGTGGAAGCAAGACGATAAAACCCGGGACCGTCCACCGCCTGGATATTGGGGAACGTGTTCCCGATTTGACTCTGGTCAACCAGGACGGAAAATCTTTTCGACTTGGTGATTTTAAGGGTAAGGCAGTGCTGATCACGTTCATTTATACGCGCTGCCCGATGCCCACGTTTTGCCCGCGTCTAAGCGGCCAATTCTCAAAGATTCAGGATGATCTCGCGAAGACGCCCGCCGATTTCGCGAAAACGCATCTTGTGACAATCAGCTTTGATCCGAAATATGACACTCCGCCAGTGCTGCGGAAATATGGCCTTGCTTACCTCGATAACGATCCGACGGGGTTTTCGCATTGGGACTTCGCATCGACCAATGCGGGAGATCTTCGCAAGATCGCCGATGCGTTTGGCCTTGAATACTTCGAAGAAGACAACCAGATTGCGCACTCGATGGTCATTGTTCTGATGTCTCCGGAGGGGACGGTTGCCAAATATTGGTCGACCGAGTGGACAACTGTCGAACTGGAAGATGCACTCCGGCAACAGGAGAAACCTGGAGTCGTCCCTTCAAGAGCGGATCGGCAGAGGAAGGCCGGATGAAGCGAATCGCGCAATATGCGACTTTACTTGCAAGCCTCTCCGCTTTCGCCTTGTTGAACACCGCGTGTTCTCCGGCCGCGTCAGCAGAGCGAGGTCAGGAATTATTCGATCTGCACTGTGCTCTTTGTCATGAGGGGCTCACTCCCGACCTGAAGAAGCAGCCACCGCGGCTGGAAAACTTGTTCGCTACCAAGCAGCTTCCGAGTGGGGCTCCAGCGACCGACGCGCAAGTCCGCAAAACGATCGTCGAGGGTCTGAGAACCATGCCCGCCTTCGACAAGCGACTCAATGACCAAGAGCTGAATGATCTGGTCGCTTACCTTCACACGTTGAAGTGAGATTGGAATGCTTCGTCTAGTGCAAATCGTGCTTGTAGCGTTGATCGTCCTGAGCGCGGCATTCGCTTTGGAAGAGCACACGCTCACCGCCGAGCCGATGGGCCGGTACGAGCGGCTAACGCACGAACTGATTGCTCCGTGCTGCTGGCGGGAGCCCATCGCGATCCATCGTTCTCAAGAGGCCCTGCAGATGCTGGATGAAGTCGAGAAGTTGGTTGCCGAGGGACGATCAGAAGAGGAGATCAGGAACATTTATGTCGCGCGATATGGCCCCAGAATTTTGGCCGACCCACCGGGAGTTTCCAAGTACTGGTTGTACCTACTCCCGTTCTCGTTGTTGACGTGGTTCATGGTGGCAGCCGTATTTCGATTATGGTCACTCGTCGCAAGAGCAGCGCCAACACAATCGTCCGCGCCGCCGGAATTACTCGCACAAGTAAGGAAAGAAACGGAAAGCCTATTTTGAGTGAAAAGAGCATGAAACCCAAGGTCAGGAGGAAATTAGATGACAGAACGACGTGAAGTGATAAAAGCGATCGGCATGACTGCAATCGTAGGCCTGTGCGGAATGTACCCCGAAATCGCGGCTGGACAGACACCCAAGACGAGCGACGGGACAACAACTCCGTATACCGTTCCGCCTCTACCCTACCAGTATGACGCGCTTGAACCTTACATCGATGCTCAAACCATGCATCTGCACCACGACAAGCACCACGCCGCCTATGTCAAAAACCTGAACGCAGCTTTAGCAGATCACCCGGACCTCGCCAAGCTCCCTGTCGACGAGTTGATCAAACACTTAGATCGTGTTCCAGAGAGTATCCGCACCGCCATACGCAACAACGGCGGAGGGCATGCGAACCATACTTTCTTTTGGCAAGTAATGCAGAAGAACTCCCCCGGCCAACCGAAAGCAGAATTGGCCAAAGCCATCGATGCGCGATTCGGCAGCTTCTCTGGGTTTCAAGAACAGTTCACGAAAGCAGCCATGAGTGTATTTGGCAGCGGCTGGGCATGGCTTAGTCTCGATGACAAACATCAGCTTTCGATTGAAACAAGTCCCAACCAGGAGAGCCCGTGGATGGCAGGAAGGACACCGATCCTTGGTATTGACGTCTGGGAGCATGCTTACTACCTGAAATACCAGAACGTCCGAGCCGACTACGTTACCGCTTTTTACAAGGTGATTTCCTGGGACTTTGCGAATGCGCAATATCAAAGCGGTTTAAAACATTGAAACCGAACTCGCTGCATCACGATGAGAGAGACATGAAAGATGCACTCGTTTTGATCTGTGTATTGTTGATTGGCAGCTTGGCCAAAGCTCAAGCCGACGATCTACACCTGAAACAGACATCAATTGTTGCAAAGGAAACCGATGGCAAGATTCTGAATTCGAAGCCGTGGCCGCCCTTGCCGAAGTATGAGGGTCTTGACGATTTCGGGCGCAGCTATTTTCCGCAGTTCGTCTACGAAGAAGCCCGCACGCAAAAGGAATTCGACCTTTTCGAAATCACCTATGCCAGCGACGGACTCGCCGTGCGCGGCCTTTTGATCAAACCGAAAGCGCCGGGCACTCGAAAGTGGCCGGCGATCATCTTCAATCGCGGCGGCAACGGCGATCTTGGACGTATCACGGATAACGGCCAGCCTTGCGGCGGCATGACAAACACGTCGTGCATGGACGTCGCCGATCTCTATCTGCTGGCGAAGGCCGGCTTCGTGATCATCGCCTCCGACTACCGCTATCAAGGCGCCACTGTGAAGCGCGACGAATGGGGCGGAGCCGAAGTCGATGATGTTCTCAATCTCGTGCCGGCCCTGAAGTCGCTCGATTACGTGGACCCCGAGCGGCTGTACATACTCGGTCTGTCGCGAGGCGGCACCGAAACGTATCTCGCGCTCAAGCGAGGAATTCCCGTCAAGGCCGCTGCCGTCATCGGCGGAGTCACGGACGTGAAAGCATGGGTGGACGCGCGGCCCGAGATGAACATTGTCAACGGAAATGAATTTATCGACGGCTTTGCCAAAATCTGGTCTGACTATGAGCACCGCGCCGAAGAACAGTATCGAGCACGCTCGGCCGTGTATTGGGCCGACCAGATCAACGTGCCCGTTCTCATACTCCATAGCCGGACCGACAGAATGGTCCCGGTGACGCAAGCTCTCCGCATGGCAGAAGCACTTCAGGAAAAAGGCAAAGTGTACTCGCTGCACGTCTACGAGCGCGATGGCCATCCGTTGCCGCGGAATCGCGACGACCGCGATCGCCTGATCATCGATTGGTTCAACCGAACTGGCCAAGGCAACCAATAATTATGCGAGTACGACTCTCGGATCTTCAGCCCGGCGACATCGCAGTAATCGAAGACGTTGCACTGTCGGAAGCAGAACGACAGCTTTTGATGCGGTTCGGATTCTTCGACGGAGCTGAAGTTCGATGCTCGCGCCGTGCGCCCCTCGGAGACCCAGTCGTCTACTCACTAGACGGCTCAGAAATCGCCTTGCGCACTGAAACGGCGTGCCGGATTTTCGCTTGGCGAGTTGACGGACAAACACACGAGCAAATGCGATGAATCCCCTCTTGCAAACCGTGCCATCCTCGGCCGCCAGGTCTCAGCAACGAATCCTGACTGTAGCGCTGATCGGACCTCCCAACTCAGGCAAAACCACTTTGTTCAACCGCCTGACTAAGCTTCGGCAGAAGGTCGGCAACTACCCCGGAATCACGGTTGAGCAACACACGGGCGTGATGGCTCTGCCCGATCAAGAAGTCACTATCGTTGATCTGCCCGGAGTGTATAGCCTCAACCCATACTCCGAAGACGAACGCGTTGCAGTCAGTGTGTTAAACGGCAATATGGATGGGGTTCCGGGGCCAGATGCCGTTTTGCTTGTACTCGACGCAACCAATCTCACTCGGCAGCTCTCTCTCGCCGCGCCCGTGATTGCTCTCGGGCTTCCCACGCTCGCTTTGCTGAACATGGGGGATCTCCTTGCCAAGCGAAGCGGTTCCATCGATGCAGTGAAACTGGCGGGCGACCTGGGCATCCCAGTGGCCATCGTTAGCGCCACGATGGGGACCGGCCTCGACGCCGTAGGCCGCTTCCTGCAGCAGGCGAACTCACCTAGTCCGACGACGCTGCCGATTGTCCAAGACGTGAGGGAGTGCCGAAAGTGGGCTGCTCGGATCGCCAGCGAATCGGATTATCGCCCTCCGCTCCCACCAGCGTGGACACGACGCCTCGACGACATTGTTCTTCATAAATTCTGGGGCCCTCTCCTCTTCATAATCGTGGTAGGAGCCGTTTTCCAGACAGTCTTTGGCCTGGGCCAACCCCTCAGCAATGCCCTGCAGAACCTTCTGGCGAGAATGGGACAAGAAGCTGCTCCGTTGATCGCAAACGGCTTTCTTCGATCATTGTTATTGGATGGCATCTGGAAGGGTGTCGGCTCGGTGTTGGTTTTCCTCCCGCAGATTCTGGTCCTCTTTCTCTTTATTGGCCTGCTCGAAGACTCAGGTTATCTGGCACGAGCCGCACTGATTGCCGACCGGACCATGTCGATGGTTGGGCTGAACGGAAAGGCCTTCATCCCGCTGCTATCGGCCTACGCATGCGCAGTGCCGGCAATCATGGCGAGCCGCACGATCGAGAACAAGCGCGACCGTCTGGCAACGATCCTTATTGCTCCGTTCATGACCTGCTCGGCTCGTCTGCCCATCTACACACTGCTGATTGCAGCTTTTATTCCCGAACGTCCGGTTGTCGGTTTTCTCATGGGTTCACGCGCTCTCGCCATGCTGTTGTTATATGTGCTCGGTTTTGCCGCCGCGATCGGAACCGCGAAGATTCTGAAATCGTCGGTCCTCAAGTCGACTCCAGCGCCATTCGTCCTCGAACTCCCTGAATACCGCTGGCCGACGTTTCGTACCGTCGGCTTGCGCCTGATGGATCGAGGACGCGTGTTCGTGCAGCAGGCGGGGACAGTGATTCTCTTCGTGTCGCTGTTGGTATGGGGGCTGACTAACCTTCCGCTCCACCAAGGTCACCCGCCGGAGTTAGAAAACAGCGTGGTGGCCCAACTCGGTCATTTCATCGAACCGGCCATCCGTCCGCTCGGATTCAACTGGAAGATCGGCGTCGGGCTGTTGACCTCGGTCGTGGCCCGCGAGGTTATTGTCGGAACTCTGGGAACGCTCTATGGACGCGACCCGCAAACACAGTCGGCCTCGCTTCAAGTAGCCCTTCAGCACGACCTGACATTCTCAGGGGCAATGGCACTTTTGGTATTTTTCGCCTTCGCGATGCAGTGCGCGTCAACGTTAGCCGTGGTGCGTCGCGAAACCAATAGCTGGATGTGGCCTGCCATTCAGTTCTTCTACATGACCGGCCTTGCGTTCCTCGCAGCGCTCTTCGTCCATGGAATACTCTCAGCCATGAATTAGCGAACTGGCCGTGCTCGGTTCCCCTACCGAAAACCAAACGTTCTTTGTACCGAAATTCGTACCTGAAACGGTTCGGCGGGATGGGAAACGTTTGAGAATGTCGCCGGGGCAGTTGGCGCTATGCGGGACACATAGGCATAAGTAATGTCGTCGTTCCGGCGATTCAGCAAGTTCAAAAGATCAGCGTTAATGCGCCATGCCTTGTTCAATCGATAACCGATTCCCGCATTCATCAGCAACGTAGCATTCGAGCGGTTGATTCCATCGGACGTCAGATCACGCGGTCCAAAATAGCGAAGACGCAATGTACTGGTGAAGCCTTTGTAATCGTGCAGTGTGATGCCCGATGAAACCACCACGTTAACCGCTTCGGGAACGAGCTTGCCACCCGGGCCCTGCACCGGATACTGGCCGCTACCCACGTTGGTGAACGCCGCATCGTCCGGGTCGATTTGGGTGAATTGGGCGCGCGAGTCCGCAATATCCAAATCGACAGCCCAGTGTTCGGTGGGCGTGTAGTAGTTGGCCCACTCAATGCCATAGCGGTTGCTGGACTGTTGAGAAGGAGACGTGCCGCCGGTGTCGCCACTCTGCTGGAGTTCGGATGCACTGCGGAGATACCAGAGCGAAAGAGTGCTTTGCAAATGGGGGACGACTGCGGTGCGCACACCGAATTCTCCGCCTTTGAGTTGCACCAACAGCGGAATTGGCGTAGCGGCCGTAGGAAAAGGATTGTCCGGTGAAATCGGGTTCACCTTCTGCGTTGCGCCGCGCGCGTCGTTGGTGTGATAACTGAATCCGCCCTGCGCGTAGAACTCCGTGTTGGCCCAAGGCCCGAAGATCAAACTCAGTTTGGGTTCGGGCAGAAACTTGGTCGCGGAACCGGAATTGAGCTGTGCAAAGTTGATCACGGGAGCGCCGGGCAATTCCGTGGCGACATAAGACGGGGTCAAGCTGGTCACGTCAGCGTGCCCGACGTCGCCACGCATAGCCAGGACTGAGCGGACTTTTTCTGCCCACTGGACCTTATTTTCCGCGTAAAAACCGACCAGCGTTTCGGTAAATTTGTTTAGGTCCGTGGCTGCGGGCAAAACTGCGATCAGACTTGGATTGGTGTCACACTCGGGGATAGGCTCGTCATTGCAGGCATTGATGTCATTTTTGTCCGTGCGAAAACGATCTTCCGTCCGGAACAGACCGTTGTGGACCCAATCGTTGCGAACCTGCAGACCGAACGTATTTTCTACGCTGCGGTCAAACCAACGGCTGAAGATCGTATGGTGTGCATCCACCCCAGCCACCCAGCGCCTATCCTGCTGTTCAAACTGATCGCCCTTCGCTGGGTCGATCAAAAAATAGGTAAAATTGGAAAACAGATTGAGGTCGTAGTAGAACCCGTAGGCTGTTATTTTCGTCTGGGAGTTTGCGCCCTGACGGTGCCACTCTCCCTGCAAGCTGTAGCGTTGGGAATGGCCGCCGTCCGTCGGGTCGAGCGTGCCGAAATAACCGACCAGTGGAAAGGCGTCCACGGGCAATTGATCGCTCGAATGCCATGTTCCACGATACGCGTGCGCCGTGATGCTGAAACCATTGTCGTCCGCTCCCTGGCTGTACGTGACCAGACCGTTATATTTGAAGTAATTATCGGGATGAATCCATGGGCCGTCATCGTGATACGCCTCTCCGCCGTACAGCAAATTGCCTGCGCCTAGCTTCTGCGATAGGCCGAAAACCAGTCGCCCGTAGCCATCCTGGCCGCCCTCGACCGTGATGAAGTTCAACGGCAGAGTCTTGAAGAACTCCATGTGCGCTGATCCTGCGGCGCCAAAGTCACCGACATCAGAGTAGTAGGGGCCTTTCTCGAAATTTAGCCGCTGGACAAACTCCGGTATGACGACGTTCATGTCCGAGTACCCCTCGCCGTGCGCGTGCGAGGTCAAGTTTAGTGGCATACCGTCGAGGAAGTTGGCAAAATCCGTGCCGTGGTCCAGATTGAAGCCGCGCAGGTAGTATTGGTTGGCCTTTCCGCCGCCGGCGTGTTGCGTGATGATCAAACCGGGAAGTGTCTCCAAGACTTCTCCCGAGCGAAGAATCGGACGATCTTCAAGTTCTCTTGCGCCCACCGTCCCCTGGGTGGCAGATCCGGCAACTCCGACGAGGTCATCCTCCCGGCCCTGCACGTTGATGGTAGTGATGTCAGAACCCACCGCCAGAGAGATGCGCAGCGGAGCCGCTGCCTCGGAAGTCCCTACGCTGACGCGAATCTCTTTGGTTTCAAAGCCTGGATTTGAAACGATGAGTTGGTAAGTACCTGCTGAGAGTCCAGACATAATGAAGGAACCGCTCGTGTCCGACTGCGTCGTTCGCACCGGACCGTTCGCGCTTCGTACCTGCACGGTAGCGCCGGGAATTACTGCGCCGGACGTGTCCACCACCGTTCCAGACAGTTGAGGCAGAAAAGCCTTATCGCTTCGGCCGCGGACTGCGCCCTCTTGCGCAACGAGTGCTACCGGCAGATTCACAAACAACAAAATGCCGAGTAGGAATCTGTGCATCTTGCGTTCTCCTAGAAGACAGGGCGTGTGACTTCTGTGCCGGTCGTGCTACCCATAGTATTACTGTCTTTATATTCGTGCTACTCATGGAATTTCATATCCTCTACTCGAAGTCATGCTGCGTCTGTGACGACAGTCACACCTCAGCGTTGTGTCACAGGCCGTCGGTTCACGTCTGGGTTGATCTGGAGAGGCCACGAGAGCCGTTGATTGTGGAACGAGTATTACGCTTATTGTTGTGTGTGCTACGCTGGACCGGAAGGATCTGACGATATACGCCTATGGCACTGGTCAGCAGAATCGGAGTATCCCTAGACTCAGAATTGCTCGAACGTTTTGACAAGTTTATTGCCGAGAAAGGCTATGACAACCGCTCCGAAGCGTTCCGCGATCTGATACGCGATCGACTTGTGGGAGGCGCCGTGGTGGCCTCGAAGGCGCCAGTTGTGGGAACGGTGACCTTGATCTATGACCATCACACGCGGCTTCTCCCCGAAAAACTAGCCGACCTTCAGCATGAACATCACGATGTGGTCATCTCGACGCTGCATGCGCATCTCGATCACGATACGTGCCTTGAAGTGGTACTCCTGCGCGGCAAGTCGAACGATGTGCAACAGCTAGCAGACAAGCTCATTAGCACAAAGGGAGTCCGTCATGGACGTCTCGTCATGAGTTCCCCAGATACGGTGTCGCGGCACCGTCATTCTCATCACTGATCAAACCTTATCTTGCTATCGTCGGCGATCGTGCTGCCGACATCCGTTTCTAATAAACTCAATAACCGCGTAACAGAACCTCCGTCTTTTGCATTTATTGCAGTAGGGCCGGCGGTAGGTCTGTGGCTGACGTACTAAGTTCTCTCGCTCGTTACGGCTACGTCGTGGTGCCAATCTGGGTCTTTGCCGAACAGATGGGGTTGCCCATACCCGCGGTCCCAATCCTGTTGGCTGCCGGGGCGATCGCAGGAACCGGCCACATGGACCTGTTTGTGGTTACCGCGCTGACGCTGGGCGCTGCGCTCTCTGCGGACCTGTTTTGGTACCGGATGGGAAGCGCCGACGGAACCGGAACTCTGGGCAAACTGTGTCGGGTTTGCCTGGAACCCGATTCCTGTGTGCAACGAGCCAAGAATTTCCTGCAAAAGCACGGACTGAGATCACTGCTCGTGTCGAAATTCGTGCCAGGCCTGAACGCGATCGCGGCACCAGTCGCTGGTACGATTCGGGTACCGTGGTGGCAATTTGCCGCAGTGGATGCACTCGGAATTATTTTGTGGGCAACGACGTTTGAACTTCTCGGATTCGCCTTCTCAAATCAACTGGCAAGAATTGCAGGTTTGGCTTGGCGGTTGGGAGTATTGGTCACTGCGGTATTCTCAATCGCCATACTGGTCTTTCACGTAGCAGGAAAGCACTACCGGCGACAGCGATTCCTGCGGGACGTGGCCATGGCTCGGATCACGCCTGCAGAACTCAAGAAGAAGTTAGACCGGAACGAGGCTGTCACAATCGTGGACCTTCGACACTCTCTCGATTTCCTACCTGAGCCCTATACCATTCCAGGCGCAATCAGGATCTCGATGGAAGAACTAGATAAGAAAAATGGTGAGATTCCACGGGACCGCGACATGGTGCTCTACGTACCTGTCCGAATGAGGCAAGCAGTGCCATGACGGCCTTGAAACTAAAGCGCCACGGCATTACGCGGGTTCGCCCTTTGCAGGGCGGTCTGCACGGGTGGCGAGATCTAGGCTTTCCTCTGCACTCGGAATTTGACATACCTTCGCGCGTTAAGGGCGAATATGCCTGTGCGAAATATCCAGGCCCGTAGACGCGCACGCGAAAGACAAGCGGCTAGAAACTCAACACGAAGGATATGGGACGATCAGCGATGGACGAAGAAACGAAGAATGCATTTCAGACCATGAGCCGAAAAGAGTTCATGCACGCGCTGGAAATGTTCGCCAAGAACTGGCTGGCACACGATGGCTGCTGGTTCCTTGCTGCCGAAGAGCGTTTCAATATGGAGACCGCAATCGAATTGGACGCACGGTCGTGGAAGCGCTTCGCTGCGGCGGAAGCACACCGAATCATGATGACGTTCGACATTTCCGCCAATGGCGGGCTTGAGGCTCTTGAGAAAGCCCTTAGTTTGCGGCTAGAAAGTACTCGGTATTTCATGTTTACCTCGCCACTCCGGTGAGCACTGGAGTCTCGGTCGTCGTTTGCTTCGCAGACTTGGCATTACTGAAGTAGCGCTTCAACATGACGAGCCAGAGAATTACACCTGCGATCAAGAGCCCGAGGAATAGTGGAAATACCGACCATTGGGTTTTCACCACGAATTGATCAGGATGGTAATAAGGCTTGAGGTAAGCGTCGCGCAGCATGTCTCTCATGACCGACATACTGAGGATCACCACGCCGATGATGCTCGACACGGAGTAAGCGGCGAGTCGAATATTTTCCTTCTGTAGCGCGGCCGACATGAGGAAGATCGCCGCACCACCGCCAATGACTCCGACCATAAGAAGAATCGTTGCTATGGCACTGCCGCCGAGAAACAACACTCGAAGCTCTTTCGGAAGGCTGGCCAGAAACCAAATACCGATGAGAAACTGCGCCATGGTGGCGAACATGAAGGCCTTGCCGCCGAGTTGAAAAAGATCGCGAGCATATTCACGATCCCGGTTCCACTTAACCAATGCCATGAACACCAGCAGAAGTCCGCCCATCGCTACAGCGGGCACAACGAAATGTAGAAATCGAGGGATCAGGGTCGGCTCGGACCAGTTAAGGTTCCATCCACTGGGATCCGCGAAGTATTTTCCTGCCCAACGGGATGGCGTCTGGCTGAGCGTTAGATTGTTGCTGTAAATAAAGCCGATGATGAAGACCAGAATAAGGCTGAACGACATCACCGTTTTAGCCCGGTCCGGGTGCTGGATACCTTTGAAGGAAGCGTAATAGAAGCCGTAGTACGCTAAGGTGAGAAAAATCAGAACTAGGAACCACGGCCACGCCACGATGACTGATGACGTATAGAAGAATTGCCCGTAGAGAACCTGGAGAAAGAGCAAAGGTGCGATCCCAATCGTGATCGTTGCGGGCAAGAGAGAAGGCAACTTTCTCGCGATATCGGCGAACATGCGGTTGCCCTGCTCCCGGTTCTTTGCGCGGCGGGCCACCAGTGCGAGGACAGCCCCGCCCAACATGAAATTCATCGCAAGGATATGCAAAAAGAACGTGACCAGAAGCAGCAGTTTGAACACCCAGTACGGTGCGGGTAATGGATTCGGATCGAGCGCGGGAATGTAGTTGGGCGCCATCACGTTAATTTCCTCCTTGCGTGGCGTTAGAAGATGCGGAAAGGGTGCGCTGGGTGTTCACCCATTGAACTAATGCTGTTCGCTCTGCCTCCGACAACTTCAGGTCAGGCATCCGGATAAAAAGATTAGGCAGATCCTTCAGAGCGTCGCTCGCGACTTTCGGATCGTTCGGCAGGTGGGCAAACAGAGCGTCATCCGATTTGACCTGATGACACATGCTGCAGTTCCGTTCGAAGATGGTCTTACCGTCGGCTGCATTGACCGAACGGGTCGTCACCGGATGCACGGTTGAGAGGAAACTCGCTAGCGCAAGCCGTTCGGCATCGGTACCGGCAAATGGCGGCATCACTCCGTTGTGCATTACGTCCAGGCTCGTCAACATCGCCTGAATGCGATCCTGGTCCCATTGCCTTTTCTCGAGATATTTCTTTACCCCACGATACGAATCGATGGTGTGGCAACTCTGGCATTCCACGCGGAAGACTTCATGTCCGACCGTCACTTGGTTCTCTTGCGTTAATTGGCGATTCTGTATCCACTTCGCGCTGGCCAGGACTCCGGCATCGTCGATCTTTTCGACGCTGAAACCGCCGTCTCCAGGCATCAGCGTTGCATAGAGCGAGTTGGCATACAAGTAGTTTCCAATCACGTACGGTTTGCGAATGGCCTCCCTCACAAACTCGAACGATCCCATGGCGCCAAGGGCGACCAGAGCAACGAGCAAGCTAAACGAGAGGTGGAGGCGTGCCGGGCGAAGAAGAGTGATCAACGCCAGCACGAGCGTCACTGGCAGAAGTACTGCTCCCAAGTAAGCAAAGTGAGTTCCCGTCGGCATAGGGCCGCGTGCACTCGCCCAGACCTCAGCAGGAATCTTGTGGATATACCACCGGGCCAATGGAACGAGGACGGCGAGCGAGGGCACAATCCAGAGCGCACTCCACCGCACGATCCGCGCTTTCAGATTCGTATCTTTCTGCACGCTAGCCGTGATCAGGGCATAAATGCCCGCAAGAGCCAGAGAAATGGCGAACCGAAAAGCCAGAGATGGCCAGTAGGTTGGATTGAAGAAGCCGGTCCAGAACTGGTGGTTCTCCACCCACTTTCCGGAAGTCAACATGAAGGTGATGATCCCGTTGATGATCACCATGCTGGCAAAGGCGGCAATGAAGTAGATCCACCCGTACCACTCGTGGAGACGAGGCTCCAGCTTCTCCCAACCGTAGAGATAAAGAAGTGCTGCCGTAATCTCGATGAAGAAGAATACCCATTCGATCGCCCATCCCCAGACGTAGGCATGAATCAGGTTGCTCGTCGCCAGCGGGCTGATCAGCGCGATCGTGAACCAAATTCCGACTCCGCTCACAGCGCCGTAGACGACTGTGACCAATACGAAGAATTTTGTATGGGATTTCAGCCAATTGAGAAGTGCAGAGTCATTGCTGCGGCGAGCCTTTCGTTCCGTCAGAACCAGAAAAAGGCCACCACCGACTGCGAAATGCGAAACAAACACATGAAGCACCGCTACCAAAGCAATCAATAGGCCGGCGCCAAAGGCGACGTCCCAGACCGGGTAGTTCATTCTGTTCCTCCGAACCGGGCAGAGGGAGGCCAAGTTTCAGAATTTCGTGGACTCCGCTCGTGAGCAACTCAATCCTTGTTCATCAAAACCGGGGATGCCATGACCCTGATCACAAATGTTTCCGGGATGCACCGTGCACCCTTCGTCGTAAGGAATGCATTTCGGTTCGGTTGTGTTACAGCCTTTTTGGACCTAGCTGGTTTTCTTCGGCAACTCCTAACAAATGCAGCGACTTGCCAATCTGAGACTCTGGTCGGCCGCGTGCTGGGCAAGAATATTGAAAATCCCCGACCCATGGAGGACGTACTCAACGTTTCGGTGCCGGGTCAAGTTCTTGATGCTGAGTGGGGCGGCGGACCTAAGCGCAGATTCTCAGCATCCCGATCCGGCGTACCGACATAGAACACGGAGCGAGAACGCCCGGCGTCAGGGTATCCGCGGTGCCGAAGCGAGCTAAAAGGTGCTCGTGGCGCTCAGTTACTTCGACGGGCGCTAGCCGCTTCAGCTCTTCCGCCAAGTTCCCTTACTCCTGTGTCGTTGACTTCGGTGCCGTAAACGATTGCAGTGCTAGATATGCCGCTCCGAATCGTTTGACGTTGTCCAGTTGCTTGTCGAACTGGTCCTGGTGCCCTTCCTCATCCCGTACTAGGCTTTCGAAGATAAGCTTCGAAGCGGCGTCGGCAGCGCCGCCGCACTTCTGCGCCGCGAGGTTGTAGTCGCGCGCGCTTGTCCGCTCCATTTCAATGGCCTTTGTCAGGATTGCGACCGGGTCAGTGATCTTCTCGACCTTCGATGAGGCCTGCATTTCGATCTCACCTTTCAAGAACAGAATTCGCTCCGCCAATACCTCCACGTGGCCCATCTCCACGATGGCGGTCTTCTTGAACAGTCGCGCCAGCAGCTCGTATCCCTGGTCCGCAAGGTGGAAATGGAAGTACATGTATTGATGCACTGCTTGCAACTCGTCGGCAACGGATTGATTTAAAAGTGCGATGCTTTCGGGCATAATAGTCTCCAGCCACATCCTATGCCGCTCAAGCATGGTTTCGTGTGACTGGCATCACATGGCCACATGATTTCGCAAGACAAGCTCGATGTCCCCGCGAACGAACCGCATCTGTGCAGTGTCCAACCTCAAGCGGGTAGCGGCAAATCCATCTGTTTTGCGGCGACCAGTTGCGGGGCGTACTTCCTGAGAAATTGACGCGCATAATTCGTTCACTGCCCTAGACTCTTCGTCGGCTCTCACGATGAGGCAGGTTTCAAAGGTTAGGGATTTGTCGGTCAGGGGTTTGATCACTACGCCTTCGTGCCGGGTTAAAGAAGGAGGCTCGGCAAAGATGGCGATGCCGGCGTGTTGGGGAACGAGGTAGACCGCTTGCTGGGCGGTAATCGATAGGCCGAATCGAGCAGACTGATTTCGAGCAGTACCCTGCAGAGTTCGGTTTCGTCGTAATTCCCTACTTGCTTCGCCAGCAGTTCCTGCCCAGAATCCGAGTCCTTCTTCACTTCGACCTTGTGGCGTTTGGCCACTTCCGGAATCTGGTTGTAGGAGAGACGGCTAATCCGGTAGTGAGCGACGTCAACAAATCCGCCTTCTTCAAAGGAGCGGATACACGTTGAAGGATCGTGGCCAGAACGCGATGCCGAACCGTGATGGCCAACTTCTCCTTCTCGATGCGCTTCCGCTCGTCTGCCCGCTCCTTCGCGACTTGTTGCGGAGAGGGCAATCAGCGCCGCCACAGGGACACTGCGATATTCATGGTTGTTGACTGTATTTTGCGTATTCGGCATTTTCTTTTCTCCTTTGATTTCGTAGGTTGTGGGTCCGTGATGGACTGCGCAGATTTCTGGCGCGACTGCGAGATGTGGTCGGTCAAGCGGATCCGGCGAGAACCGTGGGCTCGGGGGCAATACCCCGAGGATCACGGCAGCGGTTTGCTGAACGGCTTCCAGACTCATCTGTACCGCACATTGGACTTGCCGGTCGGATGGATCATACGGTGTGGCAGTACGCGTTCAATTATGATTTTGCGGCCGTCACGACGAACGCGAGAGACGCTCGTGTTGATCCGGGATGGATCGTCTTGCGAGAAGGTGGTCTGAGCGGGCAGGAACAGTGGGAGCCGTTCGTTTCAGCTATCGAGCACATGAAGAAATCTGGGGATGAAGACTTCCTCTTGAACAAGTTGATCGAGATCACCGGAGTCGGCCTGTCCACAATTAGGGAGATTCACCCAACCTGAAAAGAGGGATCGGAAGTCGAAAAATACGCTTTGGCAGTAGCGCCAAAAGCATGGGATACTCCGCTGTTGATGGGGCTTGTGGTATGGAAACGCGAGAATATTTTCGTACAATGGGCTCGCTCGTGCCCATTTTGTCCGTCTGGCCACAGGAAGCATCAATAACTTACGTGCTGTCAACAAGCTGAAAAGTTTGACTCCCACCAACCTCCGCCAAAAATCCAAAACAAATATAAGCAGCAGTGACGCGCTTTGAGCACCGCACGCGACTTGCTGCGCACGTCAAGTGGCCTGCAAAGTGCGCTCAGCCTGTGGGCCGTTCATGAGGAACCTCTCTGATATTCCGCGTTCGACTCGGTGTACATTGGTCGGGAGTTTTGGCTTTACCGCCAGACGCACCGGATCGCTGACTATGACACCGGTAGCAGGAGAAAACTCCGAGATGGATAGACGGGAGCTGCTGAAAGGATTGGCGCTTGGTTCGATATGGGCGGGCGCTTCGAGGTTTGCGCAGAGTTCTGTCAACGATTTTGCCTCGCGGCGTCCACGCCAAGGCGAACGGAAGTTCGTCTCGCGGTCGGTCGAGGAGACGATTCATCGCATGAAGGCGAAAATCAAAGATCCCCATTTAGCGTGGATGTTTGAGAACTGTTATCCGAACACGTTAGATACTACTGTTCAAGTCGGCGTGGTGAATGGAAAGGCGGATACGTTCATTATTACCGGCGACATCAATGCAATGTGGTTGCGGGACTCGTCGTGCCAAGTGTGGCCCTATCTACCCCTCGCCAAGGACGACAGCGATCTTCAACGTATGTTCTGCGGGCTGATTGCCCGGCAGAGTCGCTGCATTTTGATCGATCCGTATGCGAATGCGTTCTTGTTTGATCCTAAGGCGACAAAACCGTTGTCGTGGGCGGTCGATGACCTCACGGACATGCGTGCGGGAATTGCCGAACGCAAATGGGAAATCGATTCACTTTGTTTCTGTATTCGTCTCGCGCATGGTTATTGGCGCGCGACCGGTGATGTATCACCGTTCACCGTAGAGTGGGCGCGAGCCATGCATTTGGTAGTGGACACGTTCCGTGAGCAACAACGAAAGGTTGGGCGAGGCAGTTACCATTTCCAGCGGAAAACCGAGGTGCCAACCGACACACTGATGCTCGGTGGATATGGCAATCCTGCGCGGCCAGTGGGCCTGATTTATTCGATGTTCCGTCCATCTGACGATGCCTGTATGTATTCACTCTCCGTGCCGGAGAATATGTTTGCAGTGGTGTCTTTACGTCAGCTGTCGCAGATGGCGGACGAAGTATCGCGCGACGCTGCGTTTGCAAATACCTCCCGCTCACTGGCATTGGAAGTCGAATCTGCACTTTCGGAATACGGACGAGCGCGCGGAGGGAAAGACGGTGAAATTTGGGCGTATGAAGTCGATGGTTTTGGGAATCAGTTGCTGATGGATGACGCGAATCTTCCGAGCCTGCTAGGGCTGCCATATCTGGGCTATTGTCCAGCGGATGATCCGATCTATCGTCGAACGAGATCCCGGATATTGAGTTCGGCAAATCCTTATTTCTTTAAGGGAACCGCTGCGGAAGGCGTGGGAGGTCCGCACATTGGGCTGGACATGATCTGGCCGATGGGAATCATCATGCGAGCTTTGACGAGTATTGATGCGGGCGAGATGCGGCAATGCTTGCGATGGCTGAATACGACGGATGCCCAGACTGGATTCGTTCACGAGGCTTTTCAGAAAGATAATCCCGCACAATTTACGCGACCTTGGTTCTCGTGGGCAAATTCGTTATTCGGGGAACTCATTGTGAAACTCAGTCAAGAGCACCCGGAGATGCTGGCGTAGCGACGAGTGTCGAGAGTAATGTTGGACCGCCGCGACCACTCTCAGATCCTCGTCTTACTTCTTGGCTTCGCCACCTGATGCGAGCGCTTGTTTCCCTGCCGCGATCACTTTCAGGATTGAATCACAGTCGTAGACTGCGCCTCTCCAGGTTCCTCCGCTGACGTCTTGCAATGCGGCCCAGAGGCGGGTGTCGTCGGGGAGTGAAGGATCAGGCGCTAAATCTGAATGTGGTGTGCGACTCTGCAGGATCGCTGAACCCTTGCTTTCATTGACCACTGTACCTGCCTCGCCGACGAGGTTGACGCTCGCCTCGAGCGTGTTGCGATTGATCATGATTTCGATCATGTCGCCTTCACGCAACCTACCGATGGGTCCGCCTGCCAGCCCTTCAGGCGATATATGCCCTATACAAGCGCCGGTAGAAACTCCACTAAATCTCGCATCGGTGATCAGAGCGACTTGTTTGCCGAACGGCAGATATCTGAGGGCTCCGGTGAGTTGGAAGGTCTCTTCCATACCCGAGCCCATCGGTCCCCGACCTGTGAGCACCAAAACATCTCCGGCTGCAATCTTGCCGCTTTTGATCACTTGCATCGCCTGCTTCTCGGATGTGAAGACACGGGCGGGGCCGGTATGGCGATAGACTCCGTCTTTGCCGACCACAGAGGCATCGATTGCGGTGCTTTTAACTACCGAGCCCTCGGGCGCGAGGTTGCCGTGGGGAAAACAGACCGTCGAGGTCATTCCGCGATGCTTTGCATCATCCGGACTGAGGATCACATCATTTGGGTCAATCCCTTCGCGTTCCTTCAGACCGGACCGCAGAGCGCGGCGCCGATCGGAGTTTTCCCAGGCATCGAGGCGCTCGCCAAGCGTGATGCCATCGACCGTGAGTACGTTTATGTTGAGCAAGTGTGCGCGGCGCAGATGGAGCATCACCTCCGGCACGGCTCCGGCCTGAAAGACTTGCACCGTCGGATGATTGCGCGGGCCGTTGGGCAGGACGTCAACAATTCGCGGGACGCGACGATTCACGTCAGCCCAGTCAGCGGCAATGGGACGTTTCAATCCCGCGGCATGTGCAATGGCAGGCAAATGCACGATTAGATTGGTTGACCCGCCGAATGCAGCATGAACAATCAGCGCGTTTTCGATCGAGGCATCCGTCAGAATGTCGCTGACTTTTATGTTTCGCGACTCCAGATTCATCAACGCACGCGCGGACCGCTGGGCCATTTCGATCCAGATTGGATGACCGGACGGTGCAAGGGCCGCATGCCCGACCGTCAGACCGAGCGCCTCGCCTATGACCTGCGATGTTGCTGCAGTTCCGAGAAACTGGCAGCCACCTCCCGGACTTGCGCAGGCGCGGCAGCCGAGTTCTGCAGCTTCAACGACCGAGATGAGTCCGTGGGTAAACCTGGCGCCGATGGTTTGAGCTCTTCCGGCGTCTTCGCCTTCCGTAGGCAGAAGAGTCACGCCACCCGGAACGAGAACGCAAGGCAGATAGCGACTGGCGGCGAGGGCCATCATCATTGCTGGAAGTCCCTTGTCACAGGTTGCCACTCCAAGCACACCGCTGCAGGTTGGCAAAGAGCGAATCAGGCGACGAAAGACCGTGGCTGCGTCGTTGCGGAAGGGAAGGCTGTCGAACATCGCGGTGGTCCCCTGCGATCGTCCATCACAGGGATCGCTGCATGCGGCAGCAAAAGGAATCGCGCCGGCAGCTTTGAAAACGTGGGCGGCGGCTTCAGCAAGGAGCCCGATCTCCCAATGGCCGGTGTGATATCCGAGGGCGATCGGCGTCCCGTCTTTGTCGCGGATACCGCCGTGCGTGGAGAGCATCAGGAATTCTTTGGCGCCAAGCTGATGTGGATTCCAGCCCATGGCAGCGTCTTGCGTCCAGCCGAATAAATTTCCTGAGGGCTGATTCGCCAGAATCTCGGGCGTGAGAGGAAGTGCTCCTTTCGGGCCTTCGGCGCGACTGTGTACTTCATACAATTGGCGATCGTCGGAGTCGAAAGGATTCTTGTTCGTCATAGTGGGCTCGATCTGGAAGGATTCTACTCGAGACGGTACGCTTTTTTGACGAGCCTGTAAGCGAGTTCCTGAGCTAAATCGAACGCTTCGTCTTCATCGAGGCGATGCTCTGTAACCATGCGAGCGAGGAAGGCGCTGTCGACACGGCGGGCCACATCGTGACGCGCCGGAATCGAGAGAAAAGCGCGCGTGTCGTCGTTGAATCCGACTGTGTTATAGAAGCCTGCCGTTTCGGTGACCTGCTCACGAAAACGCTTCATGCCTTCAGGACTGTCGTTAAACCACCATGGTGGCCCGAGGCGGAGGCACGGGTAGTGTCCGGCGAGCGGAGCGAGTTCACGGCTGTAGGTTGTTTCGTCGAGCGTGAAGAGAATGATCGTGAGTTTAGTCTCGTTGCCGAAACGATCGAGCAGAGGCTTGAGCGCGTGAACATAGTTTGTGGGCGCGGGAATATCGGCGCCGCAGTCGCGGCCGTATTTTTCAAACAAATTCTTATTGTGGTTACGAACCGAGCCCGGATGGATTTGCATCGCAAGGCCGTCGTCGAGGCTCATCGCAGCCATTTCGATGAGCATTTGCGCGCGGAAGAGTTCCTTCTCGGCTGCATCGGCATTGCCGGAAATCACTTTTGAGTAGAGCGCAGCAGCTTGAGCGATTGGCAGGTCGGCGGTTTGGACACTGGGATGGCCATGATCTGTGGCTGTGCAGCCTAGCGAGATGAAGCGCTGGCGGCTCTTGCGCAGGGCGTTCAGATATCCAGGCCAGGATGAGACATCTTCTTTGGTCTGCTTTCCAAGCTTTTCGATTGACTGCGCAAATCCGACGAAGTCAGGATCGACAACCGTATCGGGACGGAACGTGGGCAGGATACGCGCCTTCCACCCAGAGGATCGGATCGCCTGAATGTCTTCGAGGGAATCGGTCGGCGCGTCGGTTGTGGAGAGAACTTCGATTTTGAAGTGGTCGAATAAGGCGCGTGGCCGGAATCCCGGCTGGCTTAGCTTTCCGGAGATCGTGTCGTAGTAGAGATCGGCGGTTTTCTCGGAGAGGCGCTTGGTTAATCCAAATAGCTCCTGAAAAGCGTAGTCAAGCCACATGCGTGTTGGTGTGCCGCGAAACAGATCGTAACGGCTTGCGAAAATTCGCCAGACTTTGCGCGGATTTCGAGCGACTGGATCACCGACTTCCAGGTCTTCCAACGAAACTCCCTGGCTGTAAAGCATTCGATAGACGTAGTGATCGGGCAGCACAAACAGAGTGGCGGGATCAGGAAAGGGCTCGTTCTTCGCGAACCAACTCGCCTGTGTATGTCCATGCGGACTTACGATCGGCAGATCTTTAATGCTTGTATGGAGCGCCCTTGCAATTTTTCGTGTGTCGGGATCAGGCGGGAACAGGCGGTCGGGATGGAGAAGCATGCGTTGTCTCAGTGAACGGATGGTGCGCACTCGGATATTATCTGATTGGCATCGATCCTTGCGCGATGCGCCCAAAGTCCCAGCCCAGGATTCGGAATAAAGAAAATGTCCTCGCCATTGGCGCGGTTGTAGCCTTGGGTGAGCTTTTTGGGGTCGTAGACCTTGAGCATCGCGGCCATTTCGCCATACGCGAAGCCGACATCTTCAATTTCTTCTCGAGTCAGGTGACCTGGGCACCAAGTAATGCGGAAGCGGCCTTCCGAAGATCCATGAATCAGATGTGCGGCAGCGCTTAGGTCGGCGGCCAAATCAGGATTGCTTTCGACTGCGGCGAGCGTGGCGGGAGTGCCGCGATATCCGTATTTGCGAATCAAGCCATCGATTCCCTTGTCTTCCCCAAATTCCCGCACGCCGGGAGCGAGGATAATGAGTTCACCGTTATCGGCCATAGCCATGCGCGTGCGGTAGATGGCTTTGTTGCCTATCCACGTCGAATGAAATTCGTCTGGATTGAGGTGCACAACCGCCTTGCGAATGGGCTCGTCCTGCAGTTCAAAATTCACCTTCAGGCTCAAGTCGCAGGCCAACTGGAAGCATTCCAGATCATCCCCTACAAAGAGGCCGCGCACGACTGAACCTCCGTCTGGCTTGCTCGCAACTACCGACAAAACGTACACGATCGGGAGATGCTTAAGAAATTGATCGGAGGCGTAATTCAGCACATTGCGGACAGGGTTCATCGCGCGGCCCATGATCCGTTCCATGCCGTAGACGGCGCCCAGGTAGTGACTGCGATTGATGCCTTCACGGCCTCCCGTTCCAATGAGGATGTTCTTGTTGTAATTCGCCATCCCGATGACTTCGTGCGGCACGACCTGACCAATCGACAGGATCAGATCAAAGCCACTGCGGGAGACGAGACGATTCACTTGTGCGGGCCAGGAATAATTCAGCCTGCCTTCCGATTGTTCGCGGACGAATTCAGCCGGAACTTCGCCGAGCGTTTCGATATCGGTCCGCCAATTATGTACGCGGAAAATATTGTGAGGTACATCGCCGAACATGCGCGAGATTTGGTCTGAGCGGAGCGGCGCGTGCGTGCCGAGAGCCGGGAGGATCGCTTTGAGGTCGTCTCGATAGAACTGCGAGGTGAAGCGGGTCAGGTCACCGGCATGGGAATGGAATCTTGTAATGTCAGGGGGAACCGCCAGGACTCGCTGACGCTCTCCCAGCTTCGCGAGAGCCTCATTGAGCAGGACCTGAAGTTGAGCTGACGAAAGCTCGCGATCCGGAGCGCCGATTGCGCAATACAAGCTCACGGGGCTAGCTCCGCAAAATGAGACACGCAGTCCAATTCTGGAGGGCATGCGAGGCGGGTCTGGCTTGGCATTCGCAAGTTGACAAAAAGCCTATCGGATTAACTTCACTGATTCAAGCAAGGTCTCACGATGAATCGTTTTAATTCTTGGATTTCCTTGAAAACAGGCGACCGAATATTTGGTACACTTTCGCGCATGAGGGCAACTACACGGAGAGAGTTCGTTCTGCAGAGTGTGAGTGCAGCGGCTGGAGTCGGCCTGTTGACCACTCCAGGGCGGGCTGCAACTTCCAAACCTTCGGTTGCGTTTCCAACAAATCCGCGCGATCGCGTGGCGGTTGCGGCATATCCGTTTCGCGAATTCATTGTCGGGTGGAAGGGTTGGGATGGGAATAGTCCCAGTAAAACTCCGCGGGAACAGCAGATGGAGTTGAAGGATTTCGCGGCCCATGTCGTTGAAAAATTCAATGTGCACCACATCGAGCCGTGGAGCCCCGTCTTCCCTTCTACAGACTCGAAGTATCTCGAGCAGTTCCGAGCAGCCGTCGACAAGGCCGGCTCAAGTGTTGTCGACATCGCGGTCGATGGCAGGCACAGCCAGTATGCCAATGACGCGGCAGAAAGAGCGGCTTCCGTGAAGGCGACCAATCAATGGATCGATGTGGCCGTGGCCCTTGGCTCGCCCAGCATTCGTACACATATTGATGGGGGCAAGGACATAAAGCCTGACGTTGGTCTGGCTGCCGACACGCTCGCACGAAACGCTGAGTACGGAGCGAAAAAGAACGTTGTCGTTCACCTGGAGAATGACGATCCAATCAGCGAGGACCCGTTCTTCATCGCGCAGATTATTGAGAAGGTCAACAGTCCTTGGTTGCGAGCTTTGCCAGATTTTGGCAACTCTCTGGCCGCGCATGACGAAGCGTTTCAGGATCGTGCAATGGAAGTAATGTTTGCGCATGCATATGGCATCTGCCACGTGAAAGACGGGGAACCCGACGAGCAAGGCAAAGCTACGCATGTGGATCTGGCAAAGACCTTCGGCATTCTAAAGAAGCACGGGTACAAGGGATATTGCTCGATGGAATATGACGCGCCGGGAGATCCGTACAAGCCCACGGCTGAGCTTGTCGAAGCGACGATCAAGTATCTTTCGTAAGGCTGGGGAAACGGATTCCTCCCCTTCGACTTCGCTCAGTGTTCGGAATGACAAACTGAGTGCGGGGCGCCACGTTCGGATTGATTAGGGATAAAAGAAAACTATGGGGGGACAAGGGGTTCATCGGCGCGAGGTCTTGCGCATTCTGGGAACGGCTGCCGCCGCGGCGACGTTTCCCGGGTTCAGTAAGTGGGGATTTGCTTGCGGGCACGTGGGAAATGCGGCACTGCAAATAAAACCAGCTGAATACCATCCGCAATTCTTTACTGCATCGGAATACGCGATGATCGAACGTCTTACCGACATCATCATCCCAAGCGACGACACGCCAGGTGCGAAAGAGGCAGGTGTGGCTGAGTTCATCGACTTTATGGTCGCGAATGATCCCGAGCAGCAGTATCCGTTTCGAATGGGGCTGGGTTGGCTGAACGCTCACTGCGAACGAACGCTCGGTAAGAAGTTCATCGAAGTCTCGTCCTCGCAGCAGATCACAATTCTCGAACCGCTGGCTTACAAAGACAAGGCGCGGGCGGGGGAAGAGGACGGACGTAGCTTTTTCTCGCGGGTGCGCGAGTTGACTGTGACTGGGTATTACACGAGCGAGATTGGATACAAAGAACTGGATAACCCTGCCCTGAAGTTTTATGCGGAGTCGCCGGAGTGCCCGCACAAGGACGATCCGGAACACAAACAGCTTTCACCTGCGCGAGCCTGACTGGTTGCAACGAAGATGCCCAAGAAGATTTACGACGTAATCGTGATCGGAACTGGCGCCGGCGGCGGCATGGCAATCAAGACGCTGTGCGAAGCTGGCTTGAAAGTGTGCGCACTCAATGCGGGGCAGAAGCTCGATCCAGAAAAGGATTTTCGCTACCACCGGATGCCGTGGGACATGAAGTTTCGTGGATTGGGTGATCCGAAGGCCGAGTCTTTTGGGTACATGGATAACGAGTACACCAAGACCGCATGGGACCATGAGATTCCATTCACAACAGCCCCGGGCACAAAATGGTTCTGGCCGCGATGTAAAGGCGTCGGCGGAAAGACGAATTTTTGGGGACGGAGTTCGGCGCGATTTGGCGACATTGATTTCCGGGCGGCGTCGCTGGACGGCAACGATGTCGACTGGCCAGTGACCTACGCAGAGATTGACCCGTACTACACGCGAGTCGAGAAGATGATCGGCGTGGCGAGTACCGTGCAGAATCGCCCGAGCAATCCGGACGGCCACTATTTGCCGCCATTTAATTTTCGCTGTGTCGACCACATTCTGGCGGCTGGGTGCAACAAGATTGGAGTGCCCTATTTGCCTGATCGTTGTGCGCAGTTGACAAGACCGCTTGACGAACATCCGGCGTGTCATTATTGCGGTGAGTGTACGACTGGCTGCGATGTTGGAGCATTCTTCTCTTCGCCGTACTTTCTGTTGCCGAAGGCGGAAGCAACCAAGAACCTGGAGCTGCGCACGAACGCGCTCGCGAAAAATGTTCTGGTCGATGAGAACGGGCAAGCGGCGGGCGTTGCGTATATCGATCGCAATACAAAACAGGAAGTCGAAGTTTACGCGCGAGCGGTAGTGGTGGCTGCAGGATGCATCGAGTCCAGCCATATCATGCTGAACTCAAAGTCGCGGCACTGGCCGAATGGGATCGCCAACTCCAGCGGACAACTCGGACGAAATCTCTGCGATCACCTTTATGGCGAATCTGCTCGTGGATATCTGCCCCAATTAATGGGGCAGCCGAGTTTTCCCGATCACGTTGCTGACAGCACAATTGCATGGATGCCACGATGGCAGAACCTGAACGATCCGCATGAAGAGAAATTTATTCGCGGGTACTCCGTTTACCCCGATGGCGGATGTTCAGAATTTCCGTGGTATGCGCGCGATCTCGACGGATTCGGTTCGTCCTTTAAGCGCGAGATCAAGCGACGGTATCCGTCGCCAGTGAGCTTCCTGGTACAGGCTCCGACCTTGCGGTTAGAAACGAACTTCATGGATCTCGACCCAGAGGTGAAGGATCCATACGGGATCCCGGTCGCACGCATTCATTTCGAATGGGACGAGAATGTGCTCAAGATGTGGGAGCACTCCAAAGAAATCTGTGCTGCCGCACTCAAGGCGGCGGGCGGCGAATATTCGGGATCGGCGGATGCACCGGAGATTCCGGGCTGGAGTCTGCATGAAACCGGGACCTGCCGCATGGGAAACGATCCGAATAACTTTGTGACGAACCGTTTCGGACAGACGCACGACGTGCCAAACTTGTACGTTTGTGACGCGAGCGTATTTCTGAACTGCACCGACAAGACCACGACGATCAGTATTCTGGCGTTTACGCTGCGCACATCTGAGCACTTGATTGAGAACTTCCGCCAGGGTAATCACAAGGCGGCGTAAGAGAGAATGTCTAAATGGCATCAGCACGAGTGCGGGGGGCGTACTTTATTCGGCTTGCGGTTGGTTTGATCTTTTTCACTCAGGGCATTCTCAAGTACACCGATCCGCACATGGGAATCGAGCGATTCACGAGGATCGGGTTCCCACATCCTGGCTTTACCGCCCATTTCGTAGGATTTTTTGAAATCGTGTGCGGCCTTCTGATACTGGTTAGTCGTTGGTTTCGGATAGCTAGCCTTCCTCTTCTGATCATCATCTGCACAGCTATTGTGACAACCAAAGTTCCAGAACTGACAGGTGCAGGCCACGGCTTCTGGTACATGGTCAGCGATGCCCGGACCGATTTTGCGATGCTGATGTGCCTGCTCTTTTTACTGGTTTCCGGACGTTCCGATCGCGATGAGTGATTCGAATGAGGTGCAGACCACTGCCGGTGACTCACACATCTCTATTCGAGTGCGGTTGATCGAATTGGCGCGTCTTTTTCTGAAGCTGGGAACTATTGGTTTCGGCGGCCCCGCTGCGCATATTGCACTGATCGAGTCAGAGATTGTCGGCAGACGGCAATGGGTAACCAAGCAGGAATTCCTTGACATGCTTGGGGCAGCCAATTTGATTCCCGGTCCTACTTCCACCGAAATGGCGATCACTACTGGGTTCGTTCGTGCCGGATGGGCCGGTTTGTGCGTTGCGGGGGCGAGTTTCATCTTTCCGGCCGCCGTCATCACAGGTATGTTTGCCTGGGCCTATGTGCGGTTTGGATCGCTGCCCCAAACTGCGTCAGTGCTTGCGGGCGTCAAGCCGGCGGTGATAGCTCTCATTGCGGTCGCGATCTGGCGACTGGGAAAAAGCGCACTGAAGGATGTCGGTCTCGCGGTTCTGGGCATCGCGGCCTTGGCAGCATTCCTGCTGGGAGTCAATCCCCTTCTGATCTTGTTGGGTGGAGGGGTAATTGGAATGGCTGGGCGGCGTTTTACGGTTTCCAGCGCGGGTGCCACGCTCTTGATTCCGCCGATGTTTAGCGGCAGGCCTCTGTTGCGGTTGCAATTCCTGGCTGCAACGGTCTTCACTGCGAGTGCACCAGTGGTCCGTCCCTCGCTGTTACGGATTGCGCTATTCTTCCTGAAAATTGGCGCAGTGCTCTATGGCGGGGGCTATGTGCTGCTAGCGTTTTTGGAGCACGGCCTTGTGCATCAACATGCTTGGCTGACGCAGCCGCAACTGCTCGATGCGATTGCGATCGGGCAATTTACACCCGGGCCTGTATTTTCGACAGCGACGTTCATCGGATATTTACTTGGAGGCGTGCCCGGAGCTGCAGTCGCCACGGTTGGCATTTTCGTGCCGTCATTTTTTTATGTGGCACTGCTGGCTCCGGTGTTATTTCGTCTGAGGCAGTCAGCATGGATTGGTGCTTTTCTTGATTCGGTGAACGTCTGCGCTGTCGCTCTAATGACTGGGGTCACGCTGCGGTTGGCGGCGGATGCGCTGCGAGGTTGGCCGTCATGGCTCATCACCGCCGTGGCGCTCGTCGCACTACTGCGCTGGAAAGTGAATTCCGCCTTGATCGTGTTGGGTGGAGGAGTTGCTGGACTATTGTTCGCGGCAGTCCGATGACCTGTTACTCTGCTGGAAAATTAAACTTTGAAAGAGGAAATTGATATGCGAAGAATCCTTATCGTTATGGCATTTCTGGCCATCTGCCTTTCGGCGATGGCTTCGGATCGTAAATACATTGTTAATCCGCGTCCAGGGGATACGAAGGCGCTGCCCTTCAGCGATGCCGTTCTAGCCGGCAACACTCTTTATATCGCCGGGCATATTGGATTGGATCCTAAAACTGGCCAGGCGCCTGATGATGCGGAACTGGAAGCGCACCTCGTCATGGACGGCATCAAGAAGACGGTTGAGAATGCGGGATTCACGATGGACGATATCGTCTCGGTGCAAATTTTCTGCACCGATCTGAAGCTCTATGACACGTTCAACAGCGTATACAAGACTTACTTCCACGGTGATTTTCCAGCCAGGGCCTTTATTGGCACGGACAAGATACTTCGCAATGGGCACTATGAAGTGCTCGGAGTTGCAGTCAAACCTTGACGGCAACGCTGCGTTATTCGTTTTTTATTCGCCTCGATGCGTGAACTTGTGGTAGATGTATATGCCATGCGCAAGGCGCTCAATCATCTGAAGAAATCGGATCCGGTCTTGCGCGCGATCATCGAGAGCGTAGGACCGTGCCGCATCGAATACAGCAGACCGGAATTTTCCAGCCTCGCAGAAGCAATTCTGTATCAACAATTAAATGGCAAGGCTGCAGCCACAATTTACAAACGATTCACTGCACTCGCAGGCGAGCCGCCTACTCCTGAAGGCATTCTGAAGCTTAGTGACGAGCAGTTGCGCAGTGTAGGTCTTTCGAAACAGAAATCTGCCTATCTGAAAGACCTCGCTGCGAAGACGGCATCCGGACTACTCGACTTCTCAAAGCTCGCGGAATTGTCTGACGCAGAAGTGATCGAGCATCTGACACAGGTGAAAGGCATTGGAGTGTGGACGGCGCACATGTTCCTAATGTTCTCGCTCCGGAGGCCAAACGTACTGCCCACTGGCGACTACGGCGTGCAGATGGCGCTGAAGAAACACTATAGGAAGCGGAAGCTGCCCAAGCCGAAGGAGATGGAAGAAATCGCGCGAGTTTGGGAGCCCTACCGTAGCGTCGCTTGCTGGTACATGTGGCGGAGCCTGGATATCAAAACCATGTAGATGTCTTCCCTCTGATGCGTTGCTGGGATTCCCCGCTCTGGCTGTGGTTAAATGGTTGTCGATGGCTGACGTTAAGATTCGTGTGCTGGTGGCAAAACCCGGTTTGGACGGACACGATCGGGGCGCGAAGGTGATTGCCCGGGCACTTCGCGATGCGGGAATGGAAGTCATCTACACAGGCCTGCGCCAGACACCCGAAATGATCGTAACTGCTGCGCTGCAGGAGGACGTGCAAGTAATTGGACTATCGATTCTGTCGGGAGCGCATAATGCCATTGTTCCGCGCGTGATGGATCTGCTGCGGCAGAACAAAATGGAAGACGTTCTCGTGCTTGTTGGCGGCATCATCCCAGATCAAGACATTGAGGGCCTAAAGAAGGCTGGCGTTGCGGCGATCTTTCAGCCGGGGACTGCGATGGACGAAATCGTCCAGTTCATTCGCTCGCACGTGAAGACGCCCGGCGTGGCGACGGCGGGGTAATGTCGGAGATCGATGCGGCGCGCGTCCGCAAAATTCTTTCCCAAACAATTGGTCCGGTACCCTGGTACTGGGAGACGTTTCCCTCTTTTCGCTCGCTCAGCGGACAGCGATTCACATGGACCCATCACGGGACGGAAGGTCCTGTTGCGCATCTGGTCACGCTCGGCCTTGAGCAGGAGCCAGATCGAGTCAGGATTGCGCTGAATACGTATTGCAGACCATTTCTCGTGCCGCCGCATTTCCTTGGGGTATGGTGTCCGGAAGGACGCAGTTTGCGGTTGACCTGCTTTGATCCCGATCAATTAAAAGCATTTGATGTTGCCGAGGTTGCGGGCTGGTTCAAGCAATCCTCGGAACGCCTGTATTCCGCAACGGCTCCCATGGCCGATTTCGAGGTGCGCCTCGTGCTCAGCAGCGGCACACATAAGATCGAGGTGCCCGCTGAACTTCGTTCGGTCGACGAATTAATTGTGCCGACGAGTTATAAGGCGATGTCGAATGATGATCCGGCATTTGCTCTGTTCGTGTTCTATTTGCAGGCCGGGCTCGTGGAGGTGCTGCCACAGAGGTGGTTCACGGCTGCGCAGTATCGAGTAGGGCAGCAGTGGATCACGCGGGCCGCACGCGATCCGGAGTCGCAAAGGATTGTTGGAGAGTGCTTCGGGGCTGGCATTTTTCTGCTAGAAGAAGACGGCTGCCGGCTGGCTGATTGGGTGGAGCGCACGGCGTAGTGCGTGATCCAGTGACAACTTCGTTCCAGATAGAAGAACAGCCGGGCGTGAAGGTTCTGCGGATGATCTCGCCGAACGGCACGAACACGATGACCAGAGCGTTCGTTCAGTTGTTGGCTGAGGCCATTGAGAAACTGACCAGCGAAGTACAAGGTCTTGTCATCACCGGCAATGACCGGTTCTTCTCGGCTGGAGCCGAGTTGGAACAAATTGCTGCACTCGGTGGCGCTACTGCCTACGAATTCGCGAACATGGGGCAAATGTTGATGCGAATTTTGGATGAGTTCCCTGCTCCGGTATATGCCGCCATCGGCGGATACTGTATGGGCGGCGGACTCGATCTTGCGCTCGCCTGCCGCCATCGGATCGCTTCGCCGCACGCCGTCTTTGGACATCGCGGGGCGGCACTGGGCCTCATTACTGGCTGGGGAGGGACCCAACGGCTTCCGCGGCTGATCGGAAGAGGTAGGGCTCTGGAGATGTTTGTCGCGGCAGAAAGGGTGAGTGCGGTTCGCGGGTTGCAGATTGGTCTGGTGGATGCGATATCGGAAGAACCGGTTCAAGAATGCGTCCGCCGAATTCTGGAGACCCGGAAACATGGGGAATAGGCCGCATTGCGCGTCTGCGGGCGGCTGTTATACCGTTGAAAGTTGCTTTGTCTGAGCTATGGCTGATCGAAAAGAGTCGCTCGCGGTGAATGGATCCACCGGCGGCAACGTTCTAACAACGAAAGTGGACCCCACATCCGCCCGTTTTGAGGCGAACATGCGTTTTCTCGCCGACCTGATGTCCCAGGTACGCAACGAGGGCGAGAAGATTTGCGAAGGCGGCGGAGCCAAGGCGATCGAGAGCCAGCACTCGAAGAAGCGGCTCACTGCGCGCGAGAGAATCGGGTTATTGGCCGATCCTGGCAGCTTTTTTGAGTTGGGGCTGTACGCCGCGTATGGGATGTATGAAGAGTGGGGTGGCGCGCCGGCTGCCGGCGTTATCACGGGATTGGCCCGCATTCACACCCGGATGGTGATGATCATCGCGAATGACGCAACCGTGAAAGCCGGAGCGTTTTTTCCGATGACGTCGAAGAAAGTAATCCGGGCACAAAATATTGCCATCGAGAACCGCATCCCGACGATTTACCTGGTCGATTCGGCCGGCGTATTCCTTCCGTTGCAGGAAGATGTTTTCCCCGATACTGACGATTTTGGCCGTGTATTTCGCAACAACGCGGTGATGTCAGCAATGGGGATTCCGCAGATCGCGGCGATTATGGGAATGTGCGTTGCGGGAGGGGGATATCTTCCTGTGATGTGCGACCACGTCCTAATGACTGACGGAAGTGGATTGTTTCTTGCGGGGCCAGCCTTGGTGCAGGCGGCGATTGGACAAAAGGTCTCGGCAGAAGAACTCGGCGGGGCGGCGATGCATTCGGCGATCAGCGGCACGGTCGACTTCAGAGAACCGAATGATGAAGCTTGCATCGAGCGAATCCGGTCGATTGTGGAGAAGTGGGGATACCGGCGCCAGTCGCCGTGGGACCGCAAGAAGCCTCACGAACCAGCGCTTGCTTCCGAAGAGATTTATGGGATTTATGATCCGTCGCCGGGGCGGCCATATGACATGAAGGAAGTGCTGGCGCGCGTGCTCGATGGCAGCGCGTTCGACGAGTACAAGCCCGAATATGGGAAGACTTTGATTTGCGGGTACGGCCGGATTGGCGGCTTTGCAGTTGGTATTGTCGCCAACCAGAAGTTGCATGCGCAGCAGACGGATCACGAGGGAAATAAGCGCGTGGAGTTCGGCGGAGTCATCTACACGGAGTCGGCGGAAAAAGCTTCGCGCTTCATCATGGATTGCAATCAGAATCTGATCCCTCTTGTTTTCTTTCATGATGTGAATGGATTTATGGTGGGCCGCGATGCCGAGTGGAGTGGGATTATCAAGGCCGGCGCTAAGATGGTTAATGCTGTGTCGAATTCAGTCGTGCCGAAGATTACTGTGATTTTGGGCGGTTCATTCGGTGCTGGACATTACGCGATGTGTGGCAAGGCCTATGATCCGCGGTTCGTGTTTGCGTGGCCATGCGCGCGTTATGCAGTGATGAGCGGAGATTCCGCCGCCGGAACGTTGGTGGAGATCAAAGTGAAGCAACTGGAGCGCGGCGGGAAAAAACTGAGTGATGCAGAGAAGAAGGAACTCTACGAATCTGTGAAGCGCACGTACGATGAGCAGACCGATCCGCGTTATGGAGCGGCGCGGTTGTGGATCGATAAGATTATCGATCCGGTCGAGACTCGCGATGCGATTACGCAGGCTTTGGAAGCGGCGGCGCTTAATCCGGATGTGGCTGAGTTTAGGGTTGGGGTGCTGCAGACTTGAATTTCTATGCCGCGGATTCACACTGACTAATTTATAACTTTGTTTCGGGACTCACCTTTCGATGAACGATGTCGTAAAGATTGTTGAATGTCCGCGCGACGCCTGGCAGGGACTAGGTGGCATCATCCCTGCCGATTTCAAGGCCAATTATTTGAAGGCACTGGTCAGCGCCGGATTCAAGCACATCGATGCAGTTTCATTCGTGTCACCGAAGGCTGTGCCGCAGATGGCCGATTCGGAGCAAGTCTTGAAAGAACTCGACCCTCCCGATGACGTGGAGATTATCGGGATCGTAGTCAACGAAAAGGGTGCGCAGCGGGCCATCGACACCCAGGCAGTTTCTACGCTGGGATTTCCGTATTCAATTTCAGAAACATTTCTACGGAAGAATCAGAACCAATCGCCGGAAAACGCCTTGGACGAACTCGAGAAGATTCAAAAAAAAGCAAACGACGCTGGGCTCAGTGTGGTGGTGTACATTTCGATGGCGTTTGGAAACCCGTACGGAGATGTATGGAGCGTGGACGAAGTGGTGGATGCAATTGGTTTGCTAGAGGCGGAAGGCCTGCACATGATTTCGTTGGCTGATACGGTGGGAATGGCGAGTCCGCAACAGATCGATGAACTGGTGGGAGCGGTGCTGCAGAGGTACGATTATCTGGATATTGGAGTGCACCTGCACAGCCGTCCGGAGCAGGCGCCCGAAAAAGTTCTTGCAGCATACCATGCAGGGTGTCGGCGTTTTGACTCCGCGATCGGGGGACTGGGCGGATGTCCTTTCGCGCAAGACGCTCTGGTTGGAAATGTTCCTACGGAAAGAGTGATTAAAGCCTTGCGTGAGCGTGGAGCGCAGTTGCCCGCTTTGAAGCCTCTGGATACCCTTTTGAAGGTGACCGGAGGCATTGCGGCCAAGTATTCACATTCGAATGCTGCTGATTGAGTTCGACAGAAAAGACTTCCAACATGAGCTATAAAACTCTTCAGCTTGCCTACGAAGGCAGGGTTGCGACTCTTACGCTGAACCGACCTGATAAGCGGAACGCAATCAGCTTCGAGTTGATTGACGAATTGTTGCTTGCGCTGGATGAAGTCAGCAGTTCCGACGCAATCGTCATGATTCTGACCGGCGCGGGAAAAGCATTTTGTTCTGGAATGGACCTGGATAACCTGAAGGCACTGCTCGGGAGAACTCCGGAACAGAGCATCCAGGACTCCGAAACCATGGTGCGGATGTTCCGGTCGCTCTACGAGTTCCCGAAGGTGACGATTGCAGCTGTAAACGGTCCTGCGATCGCTGGAGGAACTGGCCTGGCTCTGCTGTGTGATTTCACAATCGCGGCTCCTGAGGCGAAGTTCGGATACACAGAGGTAAGAATCGGCTTTGTTCCCGCGATTGTTTCTACGTTTTTGTTACGGCAGGTGCCGGAGAAGCAGGCGCGGGATCTGCTGCTGACGGGACGGATCTTCGGCGCTGAAGAAGCCTTAGAGTTGGGGCTGATAAACGAGATCGTCGTTTCAGAGCGGTTGATGACAAGAGTGAAAGAACTGGCAGGGTTGTTAATGGAAAATAGTGAAGCGTCACTTCGAGCAACGAAGCTTCTACTGAATGAGCATACGAGGAAAGAACTGGATGCTCAGTTCAAAGCTGCTATCCGTGAAAACGCCGCCATTCGGACTACCGCGGACTTCCGCGAAGGCATCTCTGCCTTTTTGGAAAAACGTAAACCAGTGTGGACTGGAAAATGACTTCGAACCATCACGCAGTGAACGAGACGCGCCTGCGAGTCCGCTATGCGGAAACTGACCAGATGGGAGTGGTTTATCACTCGAATCATCTGATTTGGTTTGAAGTCGGCCGCGTGGAATTGATGCGGCAGATGGGATTTTCGTATCGCGACATGGAGCGCGATGAAGGAAGATTTATTGCGGTCGCCGAGGTAACGTGCCGCTATCGGGCACCGGTCTTTTACGACGAGGAAGTGATCGTCCGAACATGGCTGGAAAAAGTTCGCGAGTCCGTCATTATCTTCGGTTATGAGCTATCGCGTGCGGAGGATGGCAAAGTGCTCGCTGAAGGGCACACAACGCACATTGTGACCGACTCGAACATGAAAGTCTCGACATTGCCCGAGAAGTATCTGAAAACGTTTCGCTCTGCTGTCGGAAAGTAGTTTTGCCGGAGATTCGATTGAACGCACTTCACATCAACGGTAACGATCTTACCCTGGAAGCGGTGAAGGAGGTTGTTGTATCGCGCAGGGCTGTGCTGCTAGCCCCGGATGCTCGCGAGGGAGTGAACCGCGCGCGTGCGGTGGTCGATGAGATAGTGGCTAGCAATAAAGTCGCGTATGCCATCACAACTGGCGTTGGGAAGCTGAGCGATGTGCGAATTGCTGGCGAGCAGATCCGGGAACTGCAAGTGAATCTCGTACGGTCGCATGCCGTGGGCGTGGGAACACCGCTTCCAGTCGCAGAGACGCGAGCAATGATGCTGCTGCGCGCCAATTCACTGGCGAAAGGGCACTCCGGAGTTCGCGCTTTGGTGATCGACACTCTCTGCGAGATGCTGAACCGAGGCGTGACGCCAGTCGTTCCTTCACAAGGAAGCGTCGGGGCCAGTGGCGATTTAGCTCCTTTGGCGCATCTCGCGCTTTCATTGATCGGCGAGGGAGAGTGCCTCGATGAGAAGGGTCAACGGGCACCCAGCGCTGACGCTCTGAAACGCGCCCAGATCAAACCGCTGGTGCTTGAATCCAAAGAGACGATCTCCCTGATCAACGGCACGCAGGCGATGCTTGCTCTCGGCACTCTTGCCCTTCTCGATGCGGAGACTTTGGTCGATTCGGCCGACGTGGTTGGCGGACTCTCATGCGATGCGCTGAAAGGAACCGATACTGCATTTGACGAACGGATTCACAAGGCACGTCCGCACGGCGGACAGGTAAAGACGGCTACAAATCTCCGGAAAATGCTTGAAGGGAGCCAAATTCGCGAGTCTCACCGCGACTGCGGTCGAGTGCAAGATGCTTACTCACTACGGTGTATCCCACAGGTACATGGCGCAGTCCGCGATACGATAGCTCATTGCCGACGCGTATTTGAGATCGAAGCGAATTCCGCCGTCGACAACCCGCTGGTGTTCATCGCTGATCCGCAGAAAGGTGAGGGCGATGTCATTTCCGGGGGAAATTTCCATGGAGAACCGCTTGCGTTTGCTCTGGATTTCCTAGCGATCGCTTTGAGCGCGTTGGCTGGGATCAGCGAGCGACGGATTGAACGACTGGTAAATCCTGCGTTGAGTGAGGGCCTACCTGCGTTTCTCGCGCCGGGAGCAGGTTTGAATTCTGGTTTCATGATGCCGCAGGTCACAGCAGCGGCTCTTGTCAGCGAGAACAAAGTGCTGGCACATCCTGCGTCAGTAGATTCGATTACCACATCCGGGAACAAAGAAGATTACGTTTCGATGGGGATGACTGCAGCCTTGAAATTAAAACGGGTTGTGGAGAATACGAGGAATGTCCTCGCCATTGAAGCGATGGCCGTGGCACAGGCCCTCGATTTTCTTGCTCCTCTCAAAAGCTCGAAACGCGGACAGGCAGCGCATGCAGCCATACGGTCCGTCTGTCCGACAATGGACAAGGACCGCGTTATGTATACGGACTTCGTACGCATTGCGGACCTGATCGCGAACGGCAAGCTCGCGGAACCCCTTCGGTAAATTACGCCACCATGAAAACCCTTACGGAATATCTGCATTTTCATACGAAGACACATCGGGCGTACGTGCATATCACCCCCCAAGTCGAACAGATTGTCGGCAAGAGCGGCGTGAAGGAAGGCATGGTGCTGGTTTCAGCGATGCACATAACGGCCGGGGTCTACGTCAACGACAATGAAAGCGGATTGATTGAAGATATCGATCAGTGGCTGGAACATCTTGCTCCATTTCGTAAGAACTACAAGCATCACGAGACGGGTGAAGACAATGGCGACTCTCACTTGAAGGCACTCCTAATCCATCACGAAGTGCTTGTGCCGATCACTGGTGGAAAGCTTGATCTTGGAACATGGCAGCGGATCTTCTATGCGGAATTTGACGGACAGCGCGACAAGCGAGTGATCGTGAAGGTCATGGGAGAGTGATTGGATGTCAGAAGAGCTGAGCGAATTGCAAGAGCATGCCGAACATGCGAAGCATAATCCAGCGCTAGCGCCGGTTTCGGTGACGATGGCGATTCTTGCAGTGCTTGTTGCCGTGGTGTCGCTGCTGGGCCATCGCGCTCACACGGAGGAGGTTGTGCTGCAAGCAAAGTCCTCTGATCAATGGGCTTACTATCAGGCGAAGAACATCCGTCGTCATAGTGACGAGTTCTTTGTCGACCTGACTTCCGTTCAATCCACAACTGACGCGTCAGCTTTGGCGAAGCTGCGGGAGAAGTACTCGGCTGAGGCTGCGCGCTATAAAGACGAACAAAAGGAAATTGAGGATAAGGCGCGGGAGATGGAAGCAGAAGTTGAGATCGAAATGAAACGCGCAGACCGCTTTGATCTGGCCGAAGTCTTCCTCGAGATTGGACTGGTCATCACTTCGATCACGCTGCTCTCAGGCCGCAGACTCTTTTGGGGACTGGGAATCGTGCTCGGAGTTCTCGGAATGGGGCTCGGCATTACCGGATTTCTTATCCATTAATAGGCCGAACCTGCTCGCTTAGACCTGGGTCTTTTGTTTCGATTTCGTGACCACAAAAGACCCGATTGCCAGCGCATCCATGCGGGTGCGCTGGAAGCAGTCGATGGCTTCTTCAGGAGTGCAGACGATGGGCTCGTTCTCGTTGAAGCTGGTGTTGAGGATCACCGGAATGCCTGTCTTCCGGTGAAATGCGGCGATCAAGTCGTAGTAGAGCGGATTCTCTTCTCGAGTAACACTCTGCAATCTCCCCGTATCATCGACATGATTTACAGCGCACAATGCCGTCCGCTTCTCGGGCCGTATCTTGTAGACATGAAGCATAAAGGGCGAAGGATGATCGTGCTCGAAGTACTCGTGCTGGTAGTCGGCCATAATGGACGGGGCGAACGGACGAAACCATTCGCGATGCTTGATACGGGCGTTCAGCACGTCTTTCATATTGGGTAGGCCGGGATGCGCCACAATGGAGCGATTTCCGAGAGCGCGCGGGCCCCATTCCATGCGTCCCTGGAACCATCCAACGACATTTCCGAGAGCAATCTGTTCAGCAGCCGTTTCAAGCAGTACCGCGCGATCGACCTTCTCGTGCTGAAGGCCCGCATTCTGAAGCGAGGACTGGATGCAGGCGTCAGAAAACTCCGGGCCTAAATATGAGTTTCTTAGTTCGTGTCGCCGAGGTTGCTTAAGGACGGAATGATAGGTATGTAAAGCGGCGCCGATAGCCAAGCCCTCGTCGCCGGCTGCAGGTTGAATGTAAGTATGGCGAAAAGGAGTGCGATCGAATAGCTTTCCATTCGCCACACTATTGAGTGCACATCCGCCGGCCATCGCAAGATCTTCCAAGGGAACCTGCTTATGAAGGCCATTGAGTAGATGGAAGAAGATTTCTTCGAACCGATGTTGCAGGCCATAGGCCAAGTCCATGTCGCGTTGTGCGATTTCCGTGTATGGCTCGCGCGGCTTGCCAAACCTCTTCTCCATAAGGTCGGAGAAATGGCGTGCCAGCCGCACCGTACCATCCGGGAGGACCTCCATTCCCTGATTACTGCCTAACGGTTTGAAGTAAGAGAGATCGAGCTGGAATCCGGCGTGTTTCGGAGAGATGATCTGGTCGATTTCGGCGGAGTAGGCGTCTTTCCCGTACGGCGCGAGACCCATCACCTTTCCTTCGTCGCCATACTTCGAATAACCGATGAACTCGCAGATCATCGTGTAAAGGCTGCCTAATGAGTGCGGAAGGAAGACCCGATCGATCACTTTGATGTCGCTGCCTTCACATCGCGCCATCATGGTGGAGACGAAGTCGCCCGAGCCGTCGTAGCTGAAACCTGCGGCCTTATCCCACGGCGAGCAGTAATACGAGCTGGCGATGTGAGCGACGTGATGCTCGAGATGGTGCTCCTGAAAGCGCAGCCCGGCTGTATCTACATCGAGGGCCTTCGCGATCAGCGTGCGAACATCGCGCATCGCTTCTTTTCGTTGACGAAGGCGGATGAAATTCAGGATCTTGGCAGGATTGGCCAGTGCATACTGAACTTTCTTTGCGAGATTCGCGTCGCTATCCTGCCCAACGGCCATATGCTCGACATCTGAGATCTTCGCGCCGACTGAGTCCAGGCAGGCTTTGATCGCGAGCGATGGAAAGCCGCCAAAATGTTTATGGCGATTGAGCCTTTCCTCGGCGACCGCGAACTTCACCTCGCCGTCGAGAATAATCGCGGCCGAGGCGTCGGCGTGAAACATATTGAGTCCCAGGATCAGCATGGTCTAGCGTTCGTGCTCCGGGAAGGTCATCGAGAGTGGGTCAGGCTGAGGGTGGACGCCGGTTGAATATCGATCGATGGCGGATTGACAGTTACTGGCGTCCCAGTCGCAAGAGATTTTTGCGCACACAAAGTCGCCATGGTTGAGAGGACGATTTCTTCGAAGGGAATTGGTGAAGCAGCGCCGCGTTGAACCGCAGAAGCGAAAGCCTCCCACTCGGTCAAATGCCCCTTATCCTGACGCCAGCGGGAACGGATCGTTCGCTTCCGTCCATTGCGAACAAGTTCGAGGCGACGAAAATCTTCCACCACTGCCGTGCTACCTCCGCCGAAGACTTCAATTCGTTCTTTCGAAAACGAACGATCTCCATTTGCCAGATAACTGATCGTTCCTTCGGAACCATTGGCGAAGCGCAGTGAAAAAAGCGCGTTGCCCCCGGTATAGCGAGGGGAATTGCCAATCCAGCGGCCTGTGACTTCGACAATCGGACTCTGCGCAAGGAACATGAGCAGATCCACGAAATGGCAGACCTCGCCCAAAACGCGACCGCCTCCTTGCTCGGGGTCGTTCATCCAGTGGTCTGGGGCGAGATATCCGGCGTTGATGCGATAGTTGAGAGCAAGCGGCTCGGAGATTTGCACCAGAAATGATTTCATCTGCGAAATCATGGGAGCGAACCGGCGATTGAACCCGACCATAAGCAGAGGTCGTGGGGTATCGCTCTGGGTGTAGGCTTGGATAACCGCGGCCAGTTCCTCTTCTGTCAAACACAGAGGCTTCTCGCAAAATACATGTCTTTTATGCTCGATCGCTGCAATTGTTTGCTTTGCGTGCAGATGATTTCGCGTGGCAATGACCACAGCGTTGATTTCAGCACCTTGGAATATTTCAAGTTCGTCTGTTGTCGACTGCTGAAACCCGAACTTTCGGGCAGCGTGCCGGGCGTTAGAACCAGTAGCGGCGCAAACCGAAATCAACGATGTGGATTTCGAGGCTTGCATTGCTGGAATCAAAGTAGAAGTCGCGAAGCCACCGGCACCAAGCAGTCCCACCCTGATTTCAGACTCTCGTCTCTGCGCGTGTTCGACGTCGCGTGGCCTTGAAATCAAATTTAGAGACGCGGAGAGGTCACGCACTCCTGGATATTGAATCAAGACTCCCAGAAAAGGCTCTGTGGAGCGGCCTGTGATCAAGTCATAAGCACTCTGGGCTCGACCGACCGGGAAACGATGAGTGATGAGCGAGCCGACGTCGATCTTTCTCTGCGCGAGAAGATCGAGAAATGTCTCCATGTTGCGCGTCTCGGTCCAGCGCACGTAGCCGATGGGATAGTCGCGCCCCTTCTGCTCATATGCGGAATCGTAGCGTCCCGGGCCGTAGGACCGGGAAATGCGGAAGTCGAGTTCCTTCTCGTAATAGGACTTTCGTCCAATGTCCATCCCGACGGTTCCAACGGCGACGACGACTGCGCGATCGCGAGCGATCGCTCCCGCGAGATTCACAGGCTCACTGCTCGGCGTTTCCGCAGTAATCAGAACGGCATCAACTCCAGCGCCGGAGGATGCCTCCAGACAGAGCTGCTGAAAGGCTGAACTTGAGCTCGCCACTGTATCTGCGCCGAGTCGGTGGGCCACATCGACGCGTGCTGGATCGATGTCCATCCCCACAACTTTGCATCCCGCAGCCTTCAGCAATTGAACTGCAAGTTGCCCTAACAGGCCAAGTCCGATGACCGCTACTAGGTCGCCTAATCTCGTCTCGCTCGTGCGAATTCCATGGAGCGCGACTGCACCCAAAGTCGCGAAGGCCGCTTCGTCGAATGAAACTCGGTCTTCGTTTGATTCGCGAGCAGGGATGCGCGCCAACAGTAGTCGAGGAATACACGCAATTTCGGCATGAACTGCAATTCCGGCACCGGCGCAGGCAACGCGATCTCCGGGCTGAATATCGGTGACGCCCTCACCGACAGCAAGAACAGTACCGGCACTGCTGTATCCGGGAGTCTGCGGCTGATCCAAGCGAGTTCGGACAGCGTGAATCGCAGATAAGAGTCCATCGCGCTGAACCTTGGTCAGCACTTCTTTAACAAGGTCCGGGCGCGAGAGGGCCTTCTGGAGCAGGCCTTTGCGCGCGAATTCGGCTGAGGCTCGCTCCGTACCTGCGGAAACGACCGATGCAGCGACGCTTACCAAGACGCAACCGGGACGCAATTGAGGTGCGGGAACCTCCTCAACTGTAATCTCCCCTGTGCGCGCGCGTTGAAGAACCTGTTTCATGCTGTTGCTACTTGCGGGATATGAAACGCGTCTGTTTCGAACCTTCGGGCACCGCCTTCAAGGAACGTTTGTATCCAGAGCTCAAGTGTCAGGAATTGCCAGATTTGCAGCGACCAATCTTTCCGGCCAGTTCGCTGCTCCTCCACCAAGCGGCGGACAGAGTCGACCTTGAAAAGTCCTCGCTGTTTGATCCTGGCCGGCGATAGCAAGTCCTCGACCATTCCCTTGAGGTCGTGCGCCAGCCAATAGTCTACCGGTGCGGCGAATCCGGCCTTGGGCTGTTGCAGCACTTCTTCCGGCAAGTCGTGCATGGCTTTTCGGAAAATGTATTTCGTAGTCGGGTTGAGGAAGCCTTTCAATTTCAATTCCGGCGGCACATTCCATGCAACAAATTCTGCAAGTTCGCGGTCGAGGAACGGAACTCGAACTTCGACGGATGAAGCCATGCTCATCTTGTCGTTGTACGTAAGGTTCAGACTCGTCATGAATATTTTGGTATCAACATACAACATCTGATTGAGGAAATCGGCATCTGCCACGCGATTAAAGGCTGCTCGATGCGTGGTGTCGGAGTGCGCCCCATTGATGTTCAGTGAGAATTGCTCATTGTAGAGATCGTTCTTGTGATTCTCGTCGAGGTATGTGCAGTTTGCGATGAATTGCCGGACCGGATCTAAGGAAGCGCTGCGTGCCATTTTCTTAGCGAGGCGAACCCCTCCCTTCAGAGCAGTCCCGCGCAGACCTGGCAAAGCGGAGATCATTGCTTCAAACAAGTGGCGAGAAGAGCCGGGGATGCGCCGATAGGTTTGCGCCCACCGCTGGGCGATGTGTTTGCGATATCCGGCGAAAAGTTCGTCGCCGCCAACGCCGGAGAGGAGAACGGTCGCCTGCTTGCGAGCTTCACGACAGACCAGATAGGCCGCAATCATCGCGGGATCGGCCGTGGGCTCGTCCATGTGCCAGACGAGTTTCGGGAGCAACTCTGTAACATCAGGCTCGACTACGATTCGCTGGTTTTCGCATCCGAGATGGTGCGCTAGACGGGTCGCGACGTCCGGATCATCGAGAGTGGTTTCGCCTACGCGGTATTTCTTCGGAAAGGTGATCGTGTATGTCCGGACCGGGCGGTTTGTTGCCCGTCGCATCATGGCGACAATGCTGGAGGAATCGAGTCCGGCGCTCAGGAACGCGCCGATTGGAACATCGCTGACCATTTGCGTCCGAACAGATTTGCGGAAGCGTTCGCGGATCTCTTCTGACAGATCGGCCTCGGATCTCGGAAATTTGTGGCCTGCTTGCGGAAACGTCAGATCCCAGTACTGGGTTATCTTCAATTCGCCGTCGCGGAATATCGCAAAATGTCCCGCGGGTAGTTTAAAGATTCCCTGGAACATAGTTTTCGGACCGGGAACCCAGAGAAATGTCAGGTATTGATGGAGAGACTCCGGATCGAGTTCCGCCTCGATGCCAGGGACTTGCAGAAGAGCCTTCACCTCTGATGCGAACGCAAAACGCTCGCCGCTATGGAAATAATAGAACGGTTTCACTCCGAAATGATCGCGGGCTACGAAAAGAATCGGGCTTCCAGAACGGAGGTCACAAATTGCGAACGAGAACATTCCGTTCAACCGTTTAACGCAATCGGTCCCGTATTTTTCATAAAGGTGAAGAAGTACCTCGGTATCGGTGTGCGATTTAAAGCTGCATCCGGTGGACTCAAGTTCCTGGCGCAGATCGGCGAAATTGTAAATCTCGCCGTTGTAGGTAATCCAGATGCTGTGATCGTGATTACACATCGGCATTCGGCCGAGCGGCGACAAGTCGAGGATAGCGAGACGTCGACTTCCGAGGCCCACAAAGCAGCCATCCGGAGAGCGTCGATCCCAGATGCCCGAATCATCCGGACCACGATGCGACTGGATCATCGTCATCCGCAATAGCACTTCGCGATCGCCACAATTCATGACTCCAGCTATACCACACATACGTTTGAGATCATCTCCGCTGGTCTCTGGCCTGAATCTGCAGTTCGTAAATTTTTGCTTTGATGTGGAAGAACTGTACCGCCTGAAAGATGCAGTAGATCATGCCTGGCATTCCGTCAAGAAATCCGAGGGCAAAGACATATTTGTAGAGAAAAAACAGAATCGGCGAGCCTGGAATTGTAAAAAACTTCTTCCGCAACCACCGTCTGCGCTGCGCCTGTGACCCAAAAAACGAAGGCGCCAGTTCGAGAGCGCTGGTCTTGCCCGCCATCCATACTTTTGCTTCCCAGTTCGAGTATTCATCGTGCTTGCGGATGTATCTGGAAAGAGACTCCACATTGTGATGAATCAGCGGGCTCTTCAAATACCCAGCTCTTGCATTCGAGCCCTCGAGCATGACGTGTTCGTGAATCTCCATATCGGCCATCGAGTGATCCTGGTCTTTCAGACGGCACTCGAAGCGGCCTTTGCTGCGGCGGAAGAGGCAAAGCTTGTAGAAACTCGCGCCACCATGGCGAAGTTCGCGTCCTAGAAAGAACATTCGCAGTGCGATGTAATAGCCGTCACGGGATGGATCCTGAATTGCTTTCCGGATTTCGGCAGCGAGTTCCGGCGTTAGCGCTTCGTCGGCATCCACCAGGAAAATCCAATCGTTGCTGAGGGGAAGCGAGTCCATCGCCCACTGGCGCTTTTTAGGCCAGCCTCCCCGGTAATGAAACTGTACTGCGTGAGCCCCATACGACTCAGCAATCTGGATAGTGGCGTCCTTGCTTTGAGAGTCGATTACATAAATCTCGGCAGCGCATCTCAAAGATTCAAGGCACCGCGGCAGATTATGGGCTTCGTTTCGGGCAGCGACGATTACGGTGAGCGGGAGCAGGTCTGACGCGTACGGCGTCGCCAGTTGGTTTGAATCCTGCAATTGAGGCATCGGAAGCCGAAGGCTCCCAGCATTTTACTCTGAGAGAACCGGAATCCGGCAGATTTCTACTTCCCTATATACTCATCGGGTAAGCTTCTTCCGCGACAAATGAGTTCTTCGGCAGTTCGAAAAGAAGACGTACGGGATTTCTGGAATGCCGATCCGTGCGGCACACGTTATCTCGCCGGTTCTGGTGATTTTGAGACCCATGCTCGAGCGAGGTACGCACTGGAGCCTTACATCTTCGATTTCGCGCAATTTCAGAGCTCTCGTGGCCTCAAGGTACTCGAAATCGGAGTGGGAATGGGCGCCGATTATCTGGAATGGCTAAAAGCCGGCGCGCTGGCTACGGGCGTTGATATTTCTGCAGCGTCGATTGATCGGGCAATGGCCCGTTGCGAACAAGCGAGATTAAAACCGGACCTTCGCGTGGCCGATGCCGAGCAGCTTCCCTTCCCGGACAATAGTTTCGACGTGGTGTATTCCTATGGCGTGATGCATCACAGCCCTGATACAAACCGGTGCATCGAGGAGGCATGGCGCGTTCTGAAGCCAGGCGGGCAGGCTCGAATTATGGTCTACCACCATCCTTCAATTACCGGCCTGATGCTATGGCTCCGGTATGGACTCTTCCGCGGCAAATCGCTGCGGCAGACTGTTTTCGATCATCTCGAGAGTCCCGGGACAAAGACCTATACCCAGGCCGAAGTGGTGAAATTATTCGAACGGTTCAACAACGTTCACATGAAGCTCGTCTTCAGTCCAGGTGACCTGCTGCTGAATCAGCCTTCAGAACGGTTTCAGGGCTGGCTTTATCGAATGACTTGGAAGTTCTTCCCGCGCAAACTAATTCGGGCGGTTGGTCAGCGATGGGGATTATTTCTGTTGATCACAGCGGACAAACCCGTGTAGATCGCGCCGGAAGTTCAGGCCGAAATCTCCTGCAGTTCGCACCAACATTGCAGAACGTACAAAGCCCACGGGCGGCTCCAAGACATGGTCCCGCTTAGAAAGTCGTTCCATATTCGTTCTACTTCCCTGCCGTTGAGTATCGACCCTAGCGGTCCTTCATCGATATTTCTTGCGTTCAACACTGACTCGATTTCCGGACGCAGTTGCTGGCGCATCCAGTGCTCGAATGGCAACGTGAAACCTCGTTTCGGTCGATAAATAATCTCGTTTGGCAGAGAGCCATCGAGGGCGGCCACCAGAAGCTTTTTGGGAATCTCGCCCACTTTGGAGGTGCCGGGAAGGCTTAACACACCTTTCGCAAGTTGATAGTCGATCAGAGGGACTCTAAGTTCAAGGCCCTGCGACATACTCATAAAGTCAGCGTCCCGCAGAAGTGTGTTAAGCATGTAGCAGCGCAATTCGAGGTAGGAAACCCGATTGATGGGGTCCAGAGAAAGCGAGCGATTCAGGAATTCTTGTACGCCCGCCGTCGCGGCTTGCCAGGTCCATTCGGTTGGATTGTTGAAAAGTAATTCACTCTGCTTCGGTGTGAACAACATTCTTGCGACGACGTATGGGTGCAGAACTGAGGCGCCCTCGATGATCAGAGAAGCAAGCTTCCGGTTCTGATCACTCTTGGGGGCGAGTGCACTGAAAGTCTTCCCCATTGTGGTCCGCGCAAATCCGGGAAGGCTTTCTAACAACTTGGCTGAACGTTCCATCTGCGGGACGGTACGGAATGTCGAATAGCCTCCAAATACTTCGTCGCCTCCGAGCCCGGAAAGGGCGACCTTCACTCCTGCCCTGCGAGCTTCCCGCGAGACGAAAAATGTGTTGACGCCGTCCATCGTGGGCAGATCCATCGCCCGCAATGCATCGGGGAGGGCTTTAAGCACATCATCCTGAGAGACGGTGATCTCGTGATGATCGGTGTGAAACTTCTGTGCAATCGCCCTCGAGTGCTGCGCCTCGGAAAAATCTGCTTCGCGGAAGACGATCGAAAAAGTACTCGGTGTTACACCGCTCCGACTCACGATGCTTACCAATGCGCTGGAATCGATTCCTCCGGAGAGAAATATTCCGACGGGAACGTCGCTCACGAGTTGAGAGCGAACTGAGCCTTCGAGTAGTGTGCGGAGTTCCGAAGCTTTTGTGGCGCCATGACCCGAACTTCCCGATAAGTCAAATTGAATGTCATCCAGCAAATCCGAATACTGCGTCTTTGTGATCCTGCCGTTTTCCCAAATCAGGGTATGGCCAGGCGGAAGCGCATGGATGCCTTCGACTAAGGTAAACGGGTCATAGGCCGAACCGAAGGTGAGGTAATTGAGCAGCCCGGAGTGGCTGATCTTTCGGCCGACGAGTCCTGTACCGAGCAGGGTTCGCACTTCCGACGCAAAGAGGAAATAAGGGCCTGCTTGGGCATAATAAAGTGGCTTAATGCCCATTGGATCGCGAGCGAGGAGTAAATGATGCTCGTGAGGATCCCAAATAGCGAAGGCAAACATTCCACGGAACTTATTCAGAAAAGCCGTGCCCCACCGCGCATAAGCCCTCAGAACGACCTCAGTGTCGGTATGGCTGCGGAGATGGATGCCCTCTTGTTCGAGCTCCCGGCGGATTTCGCGGAAGTTATAGATCTCGCCGTTGTAAACGATCCAATTGCTGGTTTCAGGATCGTGCATCGGTTGATGGCCAAGTGGAGAGAGATCCAGAATTGCCAGCCGCCGATTGCCAAGCCCGATCTCGACGGACGTCGGCGTCGATTTCCGCAAGACGACGGTTCCGGAATCGTCAGGTCCGCGGTGCGCCAAAGATTGCGTGGCGCGATCGAGCAGGCCCGCGGGAATCTGGGTATCCTTCGCGACTATGCCTACGATTCCACACATTGCATTCTTAACGACTGGCCAGAAACTGTTTACCGAATAACTCTTTTCGCTCTCGCGAGCAATCGAGTTAACCGCGGGAATCGTTCATTCATCGCGAACTTGAGAACGTGCTCTGGAGCAAATTGCCTCTGCAGACCAACGTGTCCGTATTTGCGCACAAGATCAACGAAGGAGAATTCTGCTGTTTCCATTTTTTGAAGACAAAATTGGGAGTAAGGGAGCGAATAGATCGTCGCACCAACGGCCTCAGCAAAATAGACAGCGTAAGGAAAGACCAGGGTAGGCTCAAAGCTGGTTTTGTGCTCCCACACGCTGGTGGTGAAATCGTCTCCTCCAATAAACCCGCCAGACTTCACCTTTGGATATATCCGCATGAGATCAATCGTGATGCCACGCAGAGTGTGATCCCCGTCGATATAGGCGAAGTCCAGCTCACCGTCAGTTATTTCATCAACAACATCGCTGGTTTTGCCGCGCAGAATCACGCGACGTGGTGCGGCGAAATCTGTCTTGGTTTTTGTTTCCTCGAAAAAGCCTTCAAATATCGTGTCGTCCTGGTTTGCGGGCTTGTTCCAGTTATCGAGGTGTTTCCAAGGGTCGATCATGTAGTACTTTGTTATGCCAGCGCATCGCTCCAGTAGTGCGGCAGCAAAATCGCCCCGATAGACCCCGATCTCAACCATCTTTCGCACATGAGTGCGATGTATGAAATCGACCCAAAGATCAGTCCGCGATCCAGTGCCGGAGATACACTCCAACAGCAGTTGTTCCGTCGATGATTGCGAAATCACGATCTCCCAATTTCTTCTAAAGAGCCTGTATCTGTTGGTTAGATTTACAGTGAACGATGGAGTGCGAATTCACTGCATTTTCTCCGCAACCATTCGCAGTGAGTACTTACCGGTCCCGCTCTTGCACGGAACGTACGCGGTGGAGTACGTAAGGGTGTCTCCGACTAGCCAGATGGAGAATTCTCCGCTCGCAAAGTTCGAAATTGCGCCCACGTTCAAAATATTTCCTCCCGACACGCCGACGCCAGTGAGCGGAACTCTCAGCGTCCGTTGCGTAGTCTCATCTTTCCAATTGATGGTGAGACTAGCGGAAGCATCCCCCACCACTGAGCATGCGCTTGTGGCGTCTAAATAATAACTGATGCGATATTGCCCCCCGGCGCAGGGAGAAGCGCTGCTGCAAAGGTTCTTCGCCGATATCGAGGCATTCTGTGCGACCAGCGACACGGAATGCGTTCTGGCGTTATCTCCCTTTGCCGAACCTGCACAGCCGACGCATCTCCCGGAAACTGCCAAATCACCGTTGATTTTCACCGGCACGTTGAATGTCTTTGCTGAAGACGAAAGCTCCTCTTGTGGCTCGTGGTCGGGAAATTTGCCCACATATTCGCGGATCTCGTGCTCGGCACGACTGTATAGCGTTCCGATGTTCCCCTCGTACCCCAAATCTAGATCATTCAGATCAGCAGAGGGCCGATGGTTGGCGGTAGCCCACGTCCGTCCCCAGTTACTGTCGCCCAGCGTGATCAACGGGGTAAAGCCCACATTGCGTCCAGGGTGCCCAAAATTGAGCCTTCCCTTCAGGCCATCCTCCGGGGTTTGGGCGCCATTTGCCGCTTTCAGTATTGTGGCCCCGGGGGGGTCATAGCCGTTTGTATGAAGAGCTTCAAGATTCGCGGCTGCGGGAGGGGTTGCTCCGGTGTTGACCAACGAATGCGCCTGCCCCGTGATCGCTGCGACGGGAATGGTGCTCACGATGGCTCCGGTTCCCAGTACGTCGGCCTGCAAGGGCGGAGTTAAGTCGTGATAAGCAGCTGTCGACATATCGGAGGCAGTCGAGATTACGATCGGCCCGGGCCAGAAATCCAGACGAGGCATATAGATGTTAGTGCCGAGGTTTTCCGCGGGTGTCGTGTACGGCTGAAGAGACTGTCCGTTATCTACGAACTGGCAGGTTGCCGCCCCGCAGGAGCTCTGTTGGACCGTCGTCAAGAGATATTTACCCGTACCTTCTGGGTAAGGACGCGCCGTTTTCTGATTCCACTCCATTTTGAGGATCTTGTAGCTTGCGGCTCCCGGAATCTTTGGGAAGGTCGCTCTGATGGTCCGTGTGCCATCCGTGAATGCGTAACCTGCTGGTAGCGGTATGCCATCCCCGAAACTCGTATGAACTGGAACCACCCAATACAACCACTCATGCGGACCCGATGAGGCTCCCCAATTTGGATAGATGCCAGATGCGCCGTTGTTGGCTAATCCGCTGATCTTGAGATGAACACCCTCGGCCAGAATGCCTGAGTTGCCTACGTTCCCCAGTGGGCTGTACTTCTCGCAGCCTGGCGAAGCTTCGAAATACACATTGTCGATGATCAGGCCTCCGTAACCCCCGCGATGATTGCTGGCACGTATTCCGAATTCGGACCATCCCTGGATTACGCTATCGGAAATTTTTAGCCCGTTGCCGGAATCCCAATCTACGCCTTTGGCCGCGCAGCCCAGTGAGAGAGTGAGATGCTTCAGCCATCCGACGGCGGACCAGCGATTGAACGGCCCGGGGGCGCTAATTGCAGAACCGCAGAATGTCGCATTGCAGGTGATCGAGTTGCCCCCTAATGCGGAATCCAAACCATCGAGTAGAAAGGACTGATCATCGTCGACTTGAACGTAAGATCCAAACCCCGCGCCCTTCAGAGCCGCTCTAGTACTCACGTTGAAAATGCGGGTTTGCTGTGCATTCACTTCAATGAACGGTTCAACGCCACCGAAGGTCATAGGGCGGCCGCGGGGACCAATCAACGTGACGTCCTCAAAAATGCTCGATGAGCCATGCTCACCAACAAAGACGCAGGCATCATCAAGTGTGTGACAGTTCAGCACGGCACCTTCGAAATCAACGGTTTGCCCTGATGCTCGAATAGAGATGGGAGCAAAGACATCGTATTCTCCGGGCGGAACTACGACTCTGCCGGATTGCGACGTCCCGGTCGGATTTGTTGGTGAGAATCGGGCTGCTATCGATGCCTCCTGGATACCGCCGGAGGCACTCTCAATCACGTATCCATCACCGTACAAATTCTTGCTGCTGAATTCCAGTGTTCCGGGACGCCCATCTCCTTTACACGTGCCTCCCGTGACACGAACTGCCTCCGAGGTTGCGTGTCCTGAGAGATGTACGTAATACCACGGTTCGGCCGCGATCACGCCCGGAGGACACGCACTGAGAGTGACTAGGTTCTTGCCGACTGTGATTGGAGAGGAAGGATTCTGGTGCCAGTTCATATCGGTTGCGGATCGTGCCGTGTTGGCAGCAAGCGTCGAATACTGTGCCTGGGCACATGGAGTGCGATGAATCAGGAACATCAACAAAACGATCGCGGGAACCGCCAAAGCTCGGATGCGCTGGATCGCGTGACATGGCGTGCTGGGATGGTTTTGATGAAGCACTTGGCCTCCTGATCCTGAGGTGTGGCTGAATGTCCTTAGAGAAGTGATCTATCTACTCTAAAATTTGTCCACAACTTCATCAAACACGGCTTCCGGTTCAAAGATTCAGATCGCACCATTTTTGCGGCAGTTGAAGCAGGAATGATTCTGATGTATTGTGCGTTTTACTCTCTTAAGAAAGCTACTGAACTGCTGCGTGCGTAGTGTGCTCGTTGGGGCCTGGAGCCTGACGTCTATACCAATGCCGATCGCTGCGAATGTCGTTCTGGGGCAACGGGTAAAAGTCTTCCAGCCAGATCTAGTCAACCTTTATGGCTGCACAATCGGGGACGAAACCAAGGTGGGCGCTTTCGTCGAGGTGCAAAAAAACGCCTCTATCGGCAGCCGCTGCAAGATTTCTTCACACACCTTCATCTGTGAGGGAGTCACCATCGAGGATGACGTCTTTGTGGGACACGGAGTTATGTTTATCAATGACCTCTATCCTCGCGCTACCGCTCACGGACGCCTACAAAGCGAGGCTGACTGGGAGGTCGTACCAACACGAGTAAAGCGAGGAGCGTCGATCGGAAGCGGCGCGGTCATTCTTTGCGGAGTGACGATTGGAGAGGGTGCGCTCATTGGAGCAGGAGCGGTGGTAACCCGCGATGTTCCCGACTACCAGATTGCAAAGGGCGTTCCCGCACGGCTCGGACGAGTACTTCAAGAAAAACCGGCAGAGTAATGGAGGATCGTTGATTCGAATCGGCGTAATCGGCTACGGATACTGGGGTCCAAACCTGGTTCGGAACTGCTTCGAAGCCAAGGACGCGCAAGTAGCATGCGTAAGCGATCTGCGGGATGACCGATTGGCTTTGCTTGCGAGCCGCTATCCGACCGTCAGAACCACCCGTGATGTAAGTGATCTGATCGACGATCCCACGATTGATGCGGTCGCCATTGCTACACCGGTTTCCACGCACTATGAATTAGCCCTACGCTCACTGCAAGCAGGGAAGCATGTCTTGGTCGAGAAGCCGTTGGCCTCCGACACCATACAGGTGCAGCACCTGATGGAGGTTGCGCAGAAGCGCAATCGTGTTTTGATGGTCGATCACACGTTTGTTTTTACCGGCTCGGTTCGCAAGATTCGTGAACTAGTCGATGCCGGCGGTCTGGGAGAGATTTATTACTACGATTCGGTGCGCGTGAACCTGGGACTCTTTCAGCACGACGTGAATGTGCTCTGGGATCTTGCGGTACACGATCTTGCCATCATGGATTTTGTCTTGCCATTTCGTCCATGTGCGGTTTCTGCGACTGGATTGAGCCATGTACCTGGAGGCACTGAGAATATTGCCTACCTGACTCTGTTTTTTGAGGGAAACCAAATCGCGCATATCCACGCAAACTGGCTCGCTCCGGTGAAGTTGCGCAGAACGCTGATCGGCGCCAGCCGCAAGATGATCGTCTACGATGACCTGGATCAGGGCGAGAAGGTCCGGGTGTACGATAAGGGCATCACACTAAATCATCAACAGAACCCCGAAAAGCTGTACCAGATGCTGGTCGGCTACAGGACGGGAGACATGCTGGCCCCACAGATCGATGGGACCGAGGCCCTACGCCGGGAAATAGATCATTTCTTGCATTGCATCCGGCAGAATGAAGAACCTATCACGGGCGGAAACGCTGGACTGCGCGTTGTTGAAATTCTCCAGGCCGCATCTCAATCAATGGCTCAGCGTGGAAGGCCTGTGGAATTGAGACTCGGAATGCTTTCTGCAACCGCATAGATCATAGATATTGAGAGAAGTTGAGCAGCAATGAATATTATTAAAGTACCTTATCTGGATCTCCAGGCGCAGTATCGAGCGATTAAACCCGAAATTGACGCCGCGATCGGCAGAGTCCTGGAAAGTTGCCAATTTGTCCTTGGGCCCGAGGTATCTGACTTTGAGAAGGCCTTTGCGGCTTATTGCGGGGCATCGGAGTGTATTGCGCTAAATTCCGGAACGAGTGCCTTGCATTTGGCGCTGCTCGCGGCGGGAGTTGGGCCCGGCGATGAAGTCATCACAACTCCATTCACATTTGTCGCAAGCGTAGCGGCGATTCTTTATTCAGGGGCTCGCCCGGTTCTTGTGGATATCGATCCACGTTCGTTTACGCTTGACCCGTCGAAGATTGAGGCTTCTGTCACTTCGCGGACGAAAGTGCTCCTGCCGGTGCATCTGTATGGTCAGCCCGCGGACATGGACCCGATCATGGAGATTGCGCGACGACACAATCTCATCGTGATCGAAGACGCTGCACAGGCACACGGAGCCCAGTACAAGGGTCGCTCCGTCGGAAGTATCGGGCACATGGCCTGCTTCAGTTTTTATCCGGGCAAAAATCTTGGCGCCTATGGCGAGGGCGGCGCCGTCACCACGAACAACTCCGAGTACGCTCGCGCGATTCGGATGCTGCGCGATTGGGGACAGGATCGTAAGTATCATCATCTTCTCCGCGGATACAACTACCGCATGGAAGGGTTTCAGGGTGCGGTGCTCGGCGTGAAGCTTCGGCATCTGGAGCAATGGACCGAGGCACGTCGCAACCTTGTTCAGCAATACAACGGCTTCCTTGCGGAGTGCGAGTTGGAATTGCCGACTGAAATGTCCTGGGCTCGTCACGTTTATCACGTCTACACAATTCGGTCAAAAGAACGCGACCGTTTACAAAAGAGTTTGGCGGACGAGGGAATACAAACCGGGATTCACTATCCGACTCCTGTTCATTTGCAGCCAGCGTACGCTGATCTCGGTTACGGGCCCGGATCGTTTCCGAAGGCGGAGTCAGCAGCAAAGCAGGTGCTCTCGCTTCCTCTGTACCCAGAACTTTCGATGCAATCTGTAGCCCTTGTTGCCGATACTGTGAAGAAGGTCGTCGGGAACAAGGTAACTGCCGTGATGTCGCACTGAGGGACAGTTTCGCCATGGCCAAGTTCGATGTGATTCCCGACATCCTTGAAGTCACGCTTCGCGACGGTTCTTATTTGATCGATTTCCAGTTCACGGCAGAAGATACCGCGAACATTGCGAGCGCGCTGGAAGCAATTGGATTTCGCTGGATCGAGGTCGGCCACGGCCTGGGTCTGAACGCATCTGAAGCAGGAAAAGGGATGGCGGCTGCCAGCGACGAGGAGTATCTGGAAGCGACTGCACAGTCTCTGACTAAAGCGAAATGGGGCACATTCTTTATTCCTGGAATTGGCCGCGACGATGATCTTCGGCTCGCGGCTCGATACGGGATGTCGTTCGTCCGGATTGGCACAAACGTCACGGAAGCTTTGCAGGCTGAGCCGTATATCGCCCTCGCCAAGGAATTGGGATTCATCGTTTCCTACAACGCGATGAAGTCCTATGCGGTGTCACCCGAAGAGTTCGGGAGGATTGTCGGAAAAGTACATTCCTGGGGAGCAGATATCGCGTGCCTTGTCGATTCCGCCGGAAGCATGGATCCGGATTTGGTAGCCGCTTACTTACGCGCCGCAAAATCCGAGAGTGCCTGCCCACTGGGCTATCACGGACATGACAATCTATCGCTCGCGATGGCGAATACGCTGCGTGCAATTGAGGAGGGCGCCGTCCTGGTGGATTCATCTCTTCAAGGGATGGGGCGGTCGGCCGGAAATTGCGTGACCGAGGTACTTGTCGCCATCCTGCAGCGTCGTGGGATGATGTCGCATATCGACTTGAAAGCAGCCATGGACGTTGGAAAAGGCCTGATTCAGCCGCTGCTCGGGAAACGCGGAATAGATCCGATGGCCGTTACAAGCGGAGTCGCGAAGTTCCACTCGTCCTTTACCGAGAAGGTGCAGGGCTACGCGCACAAGCACCATATCGATGTGCGCGATCTGATTGTGCGGCTGTGTCAGGAAGATCAGGTCTCGGCACCGGATGAACTTCTGGAACGCTTGAGTCACGAACTTGCTGCGATGAAGATGCATCGCGTGCTTTCGATTCCAGCATTCCGCGTCGAATCGAAAAAAGGCGAGACTTCCGAGGAATCTTTACAGTTCCTCCTGCGGGAATTGCGGGCCCGTGCACTTAAGTCCGGTAAGTTTTCGGCCCTCAATGTGGTCATCGGAGAAAGTCCGAGAGCGGATTTCTATGTCTCAGGAAACATTTATTCGACCCAATCTCACGTTGTCGGATCGGTCCTGTTTACTGAAGAGAGCCAATTGGAGAAAGTCCTACAAACGGCCGATGGTCGCGTAGATGTTTTGTTGCTAGACGTTGACCGGAAACCGTTCGGTCCCGCCAACAGCGCAGAAACAGCAAGAGCGGCTTTGAAAAAAACTGCGCTGCTCACCTATTTGGATAGCCGGGTATGGGTGGAAGCGGTGGAAGATCAAATAGTCCGGATTTTGCACGACACTCTGAGCCAAGCCGAAATCGCAGTCGCTGGTGACCATCCGCGCAGCCGCTCTCTTGCGCTGCGTCTCGCAGAACGAGGAGCGCGAGTCACGTTGATTCTGGACCCTTATAGCGCTGAGGAGTCGCCTGTCGATTCTCTGCGAAATCTTTCGATGGAAGGATCAGAACTGCAACTTTCGCGAGTATACGCCAATAAGGCGGAAGCGACGCTCGTTGACGCTGATGCTGTCATCGTATGGCCGGCCGGGGCGGTCTGGTTCAACCAGAACTTCGCCGCTTTTATTTCGCCGCGCGCGTATCTGTTTGACGCCAGCATCGGCGCCATCCCGGCGGACGGAGTGACCGAGGCGAAGCGTCGGGGCTGCCGTCTGCTGCGCGTGAACATTTGGCCGACGCTGACTGGCGCTCTTGCCGCCGCGCACGAATCCCTGCTTAAGACGAGGGATGCTCTGGGCTGGGATACTCTCGATGGCGTTCCTGTTGTGGCTGGTGGAGCGATGGGCGGTTCGGGAGACGTGATCGTCGACAGTATCCATCAGCCGACCCGCGTTATCGGCGTCTGCGACGGATGCGGAGGCGTGAGGTTCCGCTTTGATGAAACTGAAGCGGAACGAGTGCGGCGTGTACAGACAGAGATCAACCGTAGACTCGTATCGCCGCAAATGGCAGGAGCGGCGAGCTAGCGACGCATAGTACTTCATGGACTCAAAACGAATTCTCATCCTCGGCGGCGGCCGCTATAACGTGCCATCAATTCAGGCAGCGCAGGAAGCAGGCTTTTTCACTGTCGTTGCCGACAGGAATGCTGAGGCTCCCGGCCTGAGGATCGCGGATCTGCCATTACCGATTGATTTGAACGCCTGTGACCCGCTGATTCAGACGGTCCAGGAACACGGTGGGGTAGATGGTGTGGTTAGCATGGCGGAAGCAGGTGTCCGCTCGGCAGCACACATTTCTGCGCGGCTTGGGCTTGCCTCGATCAGCGAGGAAGCTGCCACAAACTCCACGAGCAAAGCAGCCATGCGGCGTCTCTGGCGGAGGCTCGGCGAGTATTCAATCGACTTTGAAGTTGTTGCTAGCCTGCCTGAAGCTGAAGCAGCCGTTGAGAAACTCGCCAGCTTCCCCTTGATTTTCAAACCAGATCAAAGTTTCGGGGGATCGCGCGGCGTAACGAGAGTCAATTCTTTCCACGGAGTGCCTCAAGCCTTCCAGAATGCAAAGAACGACGGTCTGCCCAGTTCCGATGTCGTGATCGAACGTTGCGTCGACGGGACCGAACATAGTGCAGAGGTTCTGATCTCGAATGGACGGACTTCGGTGCTCTGCATTGGCCAGAAGGTCAAGTCTATGCCGCCATATCGGGTAGACGTCAGCGTACAGTATCCCACGCCACTCGCAATCTCGCAGTGCGATACCGTTGCAGAAATGTGCGACCGCGCTGTAAAGGCCCTGGGATTGACCCAAGGCGTCGCTCATGTGGAATTCTGCTATACGTCGCGCGGGCCCGTGCTATTCGAAACAGGAGCGCGCTGCGGAGGAGGTCACACTCCACAAATAGCTCATCATGTCAGTGGGGTGAACGAGTTCGTAGAAGCTTGCCGAATGGCATGTGGAATGAATCCGAGGCAGTTCTCGCCACTTTACAGTCGAGGCGCCGAATATCGCTTCTTGGTATTCGAGCCTGGCATCGTAGACAGCATCGAACTCCCTGACGGTCTTTTAAACGGTGCCGGAGTTCTTGACGTTGGAATGACGGTGCAGCCCGGCCAAAAGATCGCGCCGCTTCACAACACCTCCGATCGGTCGGGATTTCTTGTCACGATTGCAAGAACATTGGAAGAAGCAGTCAGGCGGGCTGATGAGGTCTGTCGGCAAATATCAATTCGATATCGCGACAGCTCAGTGCATCACGCGATGGAGTTGGCTGCCTTTCAGGAGCTCGCTCACTCATGACGACGCCTGTGCTCGATCCTGAGGATGCGACGTACGTCATCCAAAGATATAGGCAACGCATTGCCGAACACGGGGCAACATTTGCATCGCTGAATTCGGGCAATGAGGCGAAACAGAATATCAGGCACCAGGTTCATTCCTCATCGTTGCGCGGCGTAAAACCTTCCATCCTCGAGATCGGCTGCGGACTTGGAAACTTTTACAAATACCTGCTTCAGCATCATCTCAATTGTTCGTACAACGGCTATGACATTGTTCAAGAATATGTCGAAGAATGCCGTCGACTGTATCCGGAAGCCACATTCGAAAAACGTAATATATTTCTCGAGGGAATCGATGGGACTTACGACACGATCGTGATGTCACAAGTTCTTAACAATCGTTATCGGAAGTCCGACAACATGCGGGTCATGCGACGCGCCCTGGAACTTGCGTTCGAGCACACGCGAGTTTCGGTTTCCGTCGATATGATTTCGTCGTATGTCGACTTTCAGAATGCGGAACTCTTCTACTACCCTCCCGAAGAAATCTTCCGCGTCGCGAAATCGATCTCCTCGCGAGTTCTGATTCGCCACGACTACCGTGGCTTCGAGTTCTGCATTCAGCTCTTTCATGAAGACGTAGAGGGTTACGTCCGGTGAACAAACACCTTCTTTGCCTTACCGTAGACACCGACCCGGACGGACTGAGCGGCAAGGTCACGGATCGCCGAACTCTCGACTGGCTGGGGCTGGAAGCTCTCACGACTCTGCCGGTAGAAATGCAAGCACGGCAGCAACTGTCGTCAATTCCGATTACATGGTTTATCCGGGCTGACGGTCAGCTCGAAAGCATTCTTGGAACTCCCTCTTATCTGCTGGAAAAGTTTGATCGCTTCTGGAGGGACGTAAGTCCAGCCGGACACGAACTCGCGTGGCATCCTCATCTTTATCGTCAGGCAAGATCTGAGGACGAGGCCTTGATCATTTCCGACCCGAGCGAAGCGAAAGAAGAGTTGGAGCGACTTTGGGACAAGTTGCAGGGCATACTGCGGGCCACTTCCTTTCGAAATGGCGAAGGCTGGCACACTCCACAGACCTACTCGGCCATAGAGCGGCTGGGATTCCGATGCGATTCTACAGCCATCCCGAACCGTAAGGGCGGGAACGACCATCCCATGAATTGGACAGGAGCTCCGAATCGACCTTACTTTCCAGTGCCTCATGATTTGTGCGCAGCCGGAACAGAGCGACTGTTGCTGGAAGTTCCGATGAACACGTGGATGGTGCAGGCACCTTATGACAGCGCACCGAAACTACGCTACATGAATCCGGCTGTTCATCCTCAGCTCTTTGCGAGTGCGCTGCGAAATTGGGAAAGAAAGCGAAAATTCTCTTCCACTGAGCCGTATGTCTGGGTGATGATCTTTCATCCGGACGAGGTGTTCCCTGCTCAACAGAACGATCAACTCTACGCCAGGTCGAGAAGCGCTCTGTTGACGAATCTGGTCGCATTTCAAGAAAGCTTGCAGCGAGCGAATGTCGAAGTGGAATGGGTCACAATCGCCGAGGCAGCCGAAGTGTGGCGACGCAGCCGCTTAAAGCAAATTGCATGAGTACAGTTCTCCAGCGAACGGACGTTGAGCAAGTGCTGCGACCAATTGAATCCGACTTGCTTGCACGCACCGGCGGCCACGCGATGCAGTGGTACGGTCGGGCAGCGACATCTCTTTACCGCACATTTCGGCTCGCGAGACTTTTGCATGGAGATGCTCACAACGTCGAGGTCATACTTCCTTCGATTTCGTGTGCGACGCCGGCCAACGCTGCGCTGCTCGCAGGACTGACTCCTCGGTTCGCTGATGTTGATCCCGAATCAGGCATGCCCACGCTTTCGTCAATCCAGGAGCGCTGCACTCCCAACACGGGTGCCGTGGTCTTTATCCATCTGTTTGGTCAAACAGCAGACATCAAGGATTTGGGGGATTGGTGCCGGGAAAAAGGCATCCTTCTGATTGAAGATCTCGCGCAGGCCTTGGGCGCCTCATTGCCGGATGGCACGCCAGCAGGTTCAGTCGGTGACCTCTCTGTCTTTAGTTTCAATCCTACGAAGATATTGGAATGTGGCGGCGGGGCTTTGTTGATCCGAAACCCCGGCCTTCTGGGACCGCTTGCTCAGTTGGCCGAATCTGATCTGCTGTGGACGGAGATCGACGAAGCTCGAGGAGCGATGCTTGCTGGCAGTTATCGCAATCTTCACCATTCGCTGGTTGCACTTCTTAGAAGTCGAGCGGTCGATGAAATTTCCAGTGCATTTCTAAAACTACAGCCCGCATTCCGATCGCTGTATCTGCGGAGGATGAAGAATCCGGCAGCACTTCTCAATGCATGGGATCAACTTGATCATCTGCTTGAGCACCGGCTTCAGAATGCGAAACAGTACGATCACCTCTTGGGCGATTCAGGCTGGAAAAGATTGAAACAGTGGCATCAAAGCGGTGTGTGCTGGCGTTACTCTCTGTTAGTTGATTTTCCGGATCAGCTTGTGCCATTTTGCGAAGCAGTACGCCGGGATGGTTTTCACGTATCGAATCTCTATTGGCCGGTGAACGACTTCTTTTTGCCTTCTGATGCTTGTCGCAATGCCGAAAACTTCGCGCGGCGGATAGTCAATCTATGGGTCGACAGTTCGGTTGATGATCAGTGGGTGTCCGACTGCGCGAAAAGCTTGCTCAGGAATCGGCCTCGAAAGACAATGTGATCTGATTGGATTAATCCAGTTGAATGAGCTTGGTGTAGATATGAATCGTCCGGAACTCAGCATAGTCATCCCGGTGTACAACGAGGAGGCGGTATTGCCGGCGCTTCGGGAGCGACTCTGCGCGTTTGTGGAGCGCCTCTCCCCATTGGAAACGGAAATCATTTTGGTCGACGATCATTCGTCCGATCAAACCCCACAAATCCTCAAAGAGTTCTGCGAGCAGAATTCGATGTTTCGCTACGCTCGCCTCGCGAAGAATTGCGGCAGCCACGTGGCGGTTCTTGCAGGCCTGGCGCGCGCGCGAGGAGAATGCGCTGTTTTTCTTGCCGCAGATCTGCAAGACCCGCCCGAATTGATCCTGCAAATGATGGAGGCATGGCGACAGGGCCACCATATAGTCTGGGCCGTGCGGGAGCAGCGCGAGGGCGTTTCCGGACTGGACGTATTTCTCGCCAACACTTTTTATCGACTCTTAAACTTTTTGGGTGAAGTCAATCTTCCTCCGCGTGGCTCGGATTTTGCCTTGCTCGACCGCAAAGCCGTCGATGCTCTCCTGGAGTCAGCAGGCAGCGACGTAAGCCTCGGAGGCGAGATCGCGCGCCTTGGCTTCTCCTCGCAGCAGATTACCTACACGAAGGAACGCCGTGCAGCCGGCACTTCCAAATGGACCCTGCAGAAGAAACTCAAAGCTGTTGCTGACGCGTTCGTCTCGTTTTCATATGCGCCCCTGCGAGCTATGTCGTATCTGGGTATCATTTGTAGCCTCCTGGGCTTCGCCTACGCACTGCTCGTGATTATCGTGCGTCTGAGGACCCAAACACCGGTTCAGGGCTGGGCCTCCCTGATCGTGGTGGTCCTGGTGCTCGGCGGCTTGCAGATGATGATGCTTGGAGTACTGGGCGAATACCTCTGGAGGACGCTGGAGGCGGCGCGTCACCGACCCATCTACTTCCTGGAAGACGTCTCGGATGTGTACTCTTCAGGTGCGGCAAACGCGGAACAAGTAGAGCGGGTGGAGCGCAGATTTGGGACGTAGAGCCCATCTCCAGGCTGCCATCGTCGGAACCCTGATCGGCGTTGGATGTATTGTCCTTGTACTCCGACAGGTTGACCTCAAGCAGTCCTGGAATACTTTGGGCCGGCTGAATGGCCCTTTCCTGGTTGTTCCAGTCGTAGTATTCCTCACAAACCTTCCGCTACGCGCATGGCGTTGGCAAATGATCTTCCCGGCATCGTCGCGTCCCCGATTTGGAGATTGTCTGGCTGTTCTCGGCATTGGGAACATGGCCAATTTCGTTCTGCCGGCACGTGCGGGAGATGTTGCACGGTGCATACTGTTGGGCAATGGTACAACTCTTTCTGGGAGTAGCCGCACGCTGGCCACTCTCGCTGTGGAAAAAATTCTGGATGGGGTCGCGTTGATCGGAATGGTTCTGTTCGCCGCCTGGTCATTGCATCCTCCACACTGGTTGTTTCAAATCCTCCGCGTAGCAGCCTTCGTCTTTAGCGGAGCCATACTGGCGGTAATCCTGCTTCGCCATCAAACCCGGAGTCTGACGGGAGTTGCCAACAGATTGCTCCGTATTCTGCACATGAGCTTTCTGGAGCGTGGCGCAAACCGTCTACTGACCTCGCTCTCAGACGGGCTCAGCGTAGTTGACTCCGCACAGCAGATGTTCATTTTATTCTTGGCCACTGCGGCGATATGGATCACTGAAGCCGTGCTGATCTGGGGGCTGGGTGGGGCCTTGGAACTGGGAATATCGTTGAAGTCCGCTGTCATTGCCTCCGCGGTTTTAGGACTTGGATTGATGATTCCGGCTGCTCCCGGCGGACTCGGGACCTACGAGCTTTTTGGCACCGAAGCTTTCAAACTGACGGGGATAGCATCGAGCGGCGCGTTGGCGCTCACGATCGTGATCCACGCCTGGGTATACGTGGTGAACATTACCGCTGGCCTTTGCCTTCTGGCTCTCAAGGGCATCAGCGTTGCACAGCTAAGAAGGCAAGTTGCAGATGAAGCACCTTCTACTGCACAACCCTAACGCTTTGGCATACGACCTTGATAGAATCATCGTTCCAATCATCCAACCCAGGGGCTTTCGCATGAAGAACCGGCGTGTTCTGATTACGGGCGGGGCAGGACTAATCGGATCCCATATCGCGGATCAATTAGTGGAGCGGGACGTTCGTGAGATTGTAGTGCTGGATAATTTTGTTCGTGGCAGACGCGAGAATCTGTCGCACGCTATCGCTCACGGGCGCGTCACGATTGTGAAAGGTGACATCCGCGATGCCAAGTTAGTGACCGAAGTGATGCAGGGCATCGATGTCGTGTTTCATCAAGCTGCTCTGCGCATCACGCAATGCGCTGAGGAGCCACGTCTCGCGCTAGAAGTGATCGTCGATGGGACCTTCAACGTTGCCGAGGCGGCCGTGAAGGCGAAAGTTTCAAAGTTCGTCGCGGCCTCGACCGCTTCCATCTACGGCATGGCGGAGGATTTTCCGACGCAGGAGCAGCATCATCCGTACCATAATCGGACGTTCTATGGAGCAGCCAAGACATTCAACGAAGGATTGCTTCGCAGCTTTCACGAAATGTACCAGCTTCCATACGTAGCGCTTCGCTATTTCAACGTCTACGGACCACGCATGGATGTTTATGGGGCGTACACCGAAGTCCTGGTTCGCTGGATGGAACGAATCGCAGCGGGCAGGGGCCCTCTTATCTTCGGTGACGGCAAGCAGACGATGGATTTCGTTTTTGCCGAAGACATTGCTCGCGCAAACATTGCTGCTGCGGAATCTGAAATTACAGACGAAGTGTTTAACGTCGCCAGCGGAAGCGAGACAAGCCTGAATGATCTTGCGAATTTGCTATTACGAATCATGGGTTCGAGCGCCTCGCCTGAGTACGGCCCTGAGAGGAAGGTCAATCCCGTACCGCGCAGGCTGGCGGATATCTCAAAAGCAAAGCGCCTCCTGGGATTCAAAACCTCTATCTCAATTGAGGAGGGTCTTCGCCGTCTAGTGTCCTGGTGGCAAGACGAACGCCGGGTCGCAGAGGCTATCCCTGCCTGACGCTACGGATCTATAGAATCGTTTTTCTGATTCTCATCAGTCCCCCGCTCAAAAATGTCTAACGAATTTATCCCGGTTGCTCGACCGCTCCTTGGACATGAAGAGGTGTCGGCAGCAGAGCGGGCCATTCTTTCGGGTTGGGTCACCCAAGGACCGGAAGTGGCGGCTTTCGAGAGAGAGTTCGCTGCTTTCGTGGGCGCGCCATATGCCTGTGCAGTCTCCAGTGGCACGACAGCGTTGCACCTTGCGCTTCTGGCCATTGGTCTTAAAGCCGGCGATGAAGTGATTACAGTCAGCCACTCCTATATTGCGACTGCAAACAGCATCCGATATTGTGGCGCCTTGCCTGTGTTTGTTGATATTGAACCCAACACCTTCGACATCGATCCCCGCAGAATTGAGCCGGCGATCAGCAAGCGCACCCGGGCAATACTCTGCGTTCACCAGATGGGTATGCCCTGCGACCTCCGGGCGGTTCTCGAAGTAGCCCGCCGGCACCAGATCCCTGTCGTCGAGGATGCAGCCTGCGCAGTTGGAAGCGAGATTCTTTGGCAAGGAAATTGGGAGATAATCGGCAAGCCGCACGCTGACGTTGCGTGCTTTTCGTTTCATCCCCGAAAGCTGCTGACGACCGGTGACGGCGGAATGCTTACCACAAGCGATGCTGAAATCGATCGCAAGTTTCGCCTGTGGCGTCAACACGCGATGAGCACGCCGGATACGGTCAGGCATGCGTCCCCAACGGTAGTTTTTGAGTCCTACCCGGAACTGGGATTCAACTACCGCTTGACCGATATTCAAGCTGCGGTTGGACGCGAGCAACTAAAGCGGATTCCCGAAGCGGTCGCTCAACGTCGCCGGATGGTCGCGAAGTACAACCAACTACTCGCGCATCCGCCCGGACTACTCGCTCCCAAGGAGCCCGAATGGGCGCGATCGAATTGGCAAAGCTATTGCGTCCGTCTGCCCCGCAATTGCGATCAGAGGCAGGTTATGCAAAGAATGCTGGATGAGGGCATTGCCACCCGACGCGGGATCATGTGCACTCACCTCGAACCGGCCTACCAGACGCCGAATACTTGGCGATGCGCTGATCTGGCATGCCAACCGACTGGAAGTTGCCCAAACCTTAGCGCAAGCGAACATGCTCAAGCTGAATGCATAATCCTGCCGCTTTTTGCACAGATGACCGAAGCGCAACAAATGAGAGTGGCTGAGTGCCTCCGCGCCGCCTGCGTAAGATAAGCCCCCAATGAATCACAGCCCCAGCCAGGTTCAGCTTCATCGGTCGCCGGTTGGCAGTGGGACGAAAGTAGCCCTCTGGCTCCTTCTCTTTCTTGCGGCTGCAGAATTTACCATTCGTGGGCCGGTGCGTTATGTTCAGAATCCCAGCGAATGGAATGACTTCTCGCAGAACTACACTGCTTCGAAGCTGTGGTTAAGAGGTAAAAGTCCCGCGAATCCGAGAAATTTTGTCGCGCTGTGGAAGGAACAGACCTGGGTCGGGCTCAGCACAAATGATATCCGCACTCATCTGGCCCCGCCTCTGGGCGGATTAGTCGTCATGGCTCCAGTGGCGGTCTTTCCCTGGAAAGTCGCGAAGGTGATTTGGCTCCTGCTTCTGCTGGTCTCATTTGCAGCAACGGTTTGGGCTTTCGTCAGGACTTTAGGCAGGTCTCAAAACGAAGTCCGTGTTCTCATCCTTGTCGCAGCTTGCCTTGCGCTCGCTCCGTTTCACACGGGTATCGCCAATGGAAACACCAGCATTTTGGTTATCGCCCTATGCGCGCTAGCTATCGGGGCTGCGTTCGAGGGGCACGACATCACTGCTGGCCTACTTTTTGGATTCGCATGCAGCATCAAGCCTCAGCTTGGCGCCTTTCTCGTCCTTTTCTACCTCGTGCGCAGGCGATGGCGGCTTTTCACGGTGGCGGTCGGATGCACAGTCAGTTTGAACCTGATAGCAGCACTCCACCTGCGTATTCGAGGAGCGGTCTGGCTTCAGGATTACCTGAACAATGCTAAAGGATTCGTAACCAGCAACAACATTGATAGCTTCACCTCGGACAATCCCGGCAGATTCACCCTAATCAACCTGCAGGTTCCATTCTTCTCTCTGACGCAGAATTCGCATCATGCCAACCTTTGGGCTTTTGTTGTCACAGGACTGCTTGTTGGTGGTTGGCTCTTTTACGTCCTGAAGAGAAAAGAAAGCTTAGAACTTCTTTCACTTGCGACGATCGCAACCATCGCACTGCTTCCCGTCTACCATCGCTTTTACGATGCTGGGCTTCTGGTCATCCCACTCTGCTGGTGCATTGCGGAATCCATTGGACCATCAAGGGTAATCGCCAGGTGTGCATTGGCCATGATGATACCGTTCTCGTTACCTGGTTCGGCATTCCTGGAGAAACTGCCATCCTACAATAGCGTTCCCCGTTCTCTTATTGAGTCTCGATTGTGGGAATTGCTAGTGATGCCACATGAGACTTGGGCACTCGTCTCGCTCTGCGTCGTGCTGATCTTCGGGCTTAGGTCGCATCGGGATGCACCGCTGTAAACCTAGACTATTACGATGACTGCCTGTCCCAATTCGATTGTACGGGCCAGTATTCGATACTCTCGGACGTAGGCAGAACAATAATCTGAAAGAGCCCTGTAGATGTGAAGGGCGTCAAAAAAATCGTCCAGCACGATAAGCGCGCCCGGAGAGACAACGGGATCTAACGTAGTCAAGCAATAGAGTGTTGAGGAATAGAGATCGCAGTCTAGATGAATTACAAGCGAACTCTTGGGACTATAGCCATTCAAGAATCCGCGTAGAGATTTCTGGAACCATCCTGGGACAAACGTAACGCGTGGATCGGCAATATTCGGAACTTTTCCTCCGGTACTGAATGCGCCTTTTCGTTTTCCTGAGTGCCAGTCTTCAGGCAGGCCTTCAAAAGAATCAAATCCGTAAAATCGGCTGTCCGGATTCCGATTAAGTGAGCACCATTCCCGCATACTGGCGCCTTCATAAACACCGAACTCAAGGTAATCCATTAGTGCATCCGGCCCATTGAGGAGGCTCTCACTGACATATCGGTAGAGTTGCTCGCGACTCGAAAGCTCCACAGCCTCAGAAAATTGCTCCACTGACGCAGTTAGCTTGGCCTCCCAATTCAGCCGATCCAGAATCCATGAATAGTGCGGGAAAAGAAATCGCGCTGACCGCTTCGCAAACGGGCGCAACGGGCCTAAATGTCGCATCGCTTCTCTGAGCATCAAAAGTCAACCCAAAAGATCAAATGGAGTTCGTCGCACACCAACAGGATTATCCCGTCGCTAGCAGAGCCTCCGTTTTTTTGGGCAGCTCAAGGTCGTGCATTTTTACGGAGACAATGTCGGAAGAGACTGGAACATGCTCACAGGTCAGCTCGAGGTCGGACGCCACTTCGCTCTTCGCACTCTCGACGAACCCGACCTCACGCAGCGCTTTCAGAAGAACGCCGTTGCGTTGCGTTTTCACGTACGTAGCTCGGATGCTCGAATAACCCGCCCGACGGGCAAGCTCGACGGCCTGTTTGAACCATGCATTTTCGACTTTCTTCTGTGCCACCCGGCACGACAATACGAAATCCTTCAACACTGCATTTCCCGAGGACACATCGATCGATGCAAAACCGACAATACCGTATTCGCCAAATCGATCACGGCAGAATGTGCAGATACAAACGACTTCGGGTCGTGAGAGAATCCCGATAAACTCCTGCCGCGAGTAACGATGGGTCGAAAGATTCAATTGGTTTGAGCGATGCAAAAGCTCGAGGCAGCGGTCAATGTGTTCAAGCTCACTTGGTCGAAACAGGGTCGCCTGCATCTCGCACGTACTCAGGAAAGCTTCATACCTATCTCCGTATTGAACCGCCTCTTGCTTCCGCTGGAATTCGGCATCGTAAAACTCTCGGCGATTCCTGCTTTCCGTCGTCACCGGAACATCGAACTCTGGACGCGCTAACAGGCCGTCCATCTCGGCTTCAGAGAAAATTCGGACTCCCTTGCATTCACAAGCAACCTCGGCTCTCTCAAAGGGCGAATCGTCGATGAACGCACAACTTTCCATCCCAATGTTCAAGGCCTTTGCAATTCTGCTGATGCTTACGCTCTTGGGTTCCCAGTTGATCTGCGGATACAGGAAGAGGTGTGCGATCTTCAGCCGTTCAAGAACCTGCACTGTAGTCCCGCAGTCATTCTTGCTCGCGACGCTTTGAAGGATTCCTCTTTCATCCAAGACTTGCATGGTTTGCAGAACCGACGGACGCAGAGTCACTTTCTCCGGGTCTTGCTCACCGAGAATTCCATCCCAAACCGTACGATCCAAATCCCATATTACACATTTCACCTTTTCCGAGGATCTAACCTGTCGCTTCGAAGTCTGCTGGTCAGAGGACTGCAATTTCGATGGTTCTGCCGGCCAGTGATCCGCGTTGTAGCGCACAAAGTCAAGCCAGGAAAACACGAGATGAGCTTCGGCGTCATTCTCCGGATAAATGCTAATGACACCAAATTGTCCATAAAGATCAATACCCATTGCATCGACCGGAATTCGCTGAACGGTTCGCCCCGGATGCAGAAGGATTGAGGAACGAAACTTCAGGCCTTGCTGCCAGCACTCAAGAACCATCCGCACCGGCTCCGGCTTGATATTCCAGACCTCAATCAGGAACTCGTCAAAGTCGGCTCGTTTTCTCCCGGTGATGCTCTGCAAAATTAGCTCACGAGCAACTGCATACGCCCCGTTCAGACGAAGTGCCGGACTGACCGTACGGAATAACCTCGATACTGGCTGCACGCATCGCAGAAGTGCACGGTCTGCCTTGTCGATCAATCGGGCTTGGGAGATGCTGACAGCGCCATAACCAAAAGTAGATTCCAGTTTCCCCCATCTGCGAAACTCAATTTCAGCTCCGAAAGGATAGAGTCCCGCATACTGTGAATTCGGCCGAATTCCTCTCTTAAAGCGAGCGCATTTCCGATCTCGTCTCTGAACGTACAAAGGACAGACTAAGAAGCACTCTGGGAGCGCACACTCCAGGCAGTGTTCATTCCATGCCAACAGGTAGGTACACTCAACGGAAGAAGTCTCAATTGCAGAGAGATTGGATGGCTCAACGTGCCCTTCCACAACCGCCGATTCAGCCCAGTCTGTTAGCCACATTCCAACAATCCCGCTAAAGAGTCTTGTAACTGATTAGTGCTGCCGGGTACTGAAGCAGTTCTGGCCAGGCGCCTCCCAGCACACTCATCTCTTCGTTCACTGAAGTCGAGCCCGGGTGCGTCATCAGCTCTGCGGTACCTGCTTTCGGCGGACACACAGCGCAAAGTTCGATAAATGTCAGAAGATCGGTAAAAACATGCACCGTTCGAAATCCAAACGTTCGCAATGCAGAATTGAAAACTTTCTTCTTCCCGAGCATCAAGGAACCAGGATGCTCTGCATCATCGTACATGTTCCGGCTGATTCGTATCTTGTTGATTTTGTATCGGCGGCGCAAGGCTACCAGCACCGGCAGGAGCTGCGGTATCGTGTGCACGTGGTGGTGAGCATCGAGGTGCGACGGTTCCACTCCCAGTGTCACAAGCTTTTCAATTTGCGAGCACCACTCCTGAAAAATTGCTCTCAGCATGTGAATATCAATTTTCGCTTGCCGGATTGCATTTCCCGCAAAACAACCTCTCTCATCGATGATTCTCGCAAGGTTTTTCTTGCTAGCCGGATGAACTGGCTCGAATTCGGTCAAGTTCAGATGCACACCGAAGGAATGCTTTGGAAATCGCTGCAATTCTCGGACGGCGCTCTCAAGGGCAACGCCATTCGCTAGCAGCGTGGCAGATGTAATCACGTTCCGCTGCATACCATGGAAGATTGCTTCGTTAACCGATTCGCTCAGACCGAGATCGTCGGCATTAACAATAATCTTCATCGCAGGCAATCGCCATATTTGTGAATCTGGCGAGTCAAGATTTTCTGGAAAATTCTATGCATCTTAGCACACCAAAGAAGACTAGGAGCGCGACACAGGCGCTTAAGATGATTCCAAACTAGCTGTAGTGTTCACCAGTGAGTGACACAATTCGACCAGCCTCCTAACATGTAATGCCCACGAAAAGGTCGTTGATCTTTGCGCACCAGCAACGGCCATGCGCTTCATGGTCTCTTGGGACGCCGCAACTCGCGAGATAGATGCTGCTAGCTCGCTCGCTGAGAACCGATCGAAGTAATACGCTGCTTGTCCACAGATTTCCCTGTGTACGGGAATATCCGAGGCTACAACAGGCAATCCACCGCTCATGGCTTCCACCAGCGGATGAGCAAACGTTTCCGCGTAGGCAGCAGTCACATAAATGTCGGCACGAGCATACAGGTGATGCAATTGTCCGTAGGGAACCGTTCCAAGTTCGACGATCATATCGGAGACGCCAAGTGTTTTGATCAGATTTGCAGCCAAGTCCGGACGACATGCGCCAGGATTTTTTCCGGAAGCCAACTCGCACGTCAGCAAAAGCCTGAGAGGACTATCCGGAAACTTCGCCCGCAAGATGGGCAATGCTCGAATCAGTGTCTCGAAATTGCGATAGTAGTTATAGTGGCTGACAAAGAGCAGCTTCAGAACACCGTTCGCCGAAGCCAGTTTGGCCTCCACTTCGTCGGACAAAGGAGCTGTGTTCCGCGTAAATGCCTCGCGGTCAAAGCCATGATGAATGGAAACCACTTTGGCTCCGGTCCATCGCTCTAGTTCAGCCGCGAACGCTTCGCTTGGAGCAACCGTAACGTCGGCCCAGTGAATGGATCTTTTTGCGAACATGCCCCTAACGTACGTATCTGCCAACATCCGATATTGATGGCGATGTTTCAGATCGCGGAAGTAATCTACCGAAGTGTAAATGGAATTACGAGACAGCAGAATCTGGGGAACCGGTGATTTTCTCACTGCAAAATTCCCTGTCGATAACAGCACATCCGCGGCGCATTTACGGATCAATTCCTTCAGCTGCGACTGTTCAAACCAGAATCGCTGCAGTGCAGAAATGTCCATTTCGAGAAAGTCAACGTTTGAAAGATTATCGAACTCCTGTCGAAGAGTAGGGCTCACCATCAGCGTGGCATGGACCGGAGCGGCGGCCAGAAGAGGAACGACGTTCCTCACGTATGTGAGGCCACCGCCCGCAGTAGCTGAAAGTGCATTGATGAAGAGGCGTATCACAGACGCTAACTGGCCCGGCTCACAGCCTGCTGTCGCACCGCCGGGTGCGCTAGGAACCAAACATGTTGCTTTAACTTAGGAGCTACATCTATGAAAATAAACGCCAGACTCCAGAAAAATACGCTCAGATAATTGCCGGGAGCAAACATCCAATCCTCGAATCCGGCGTGGACTATTCCGGCAATCAAGACCAAAGCGATGGGAACGGCTGCATGCAGGGCGCTTCCCGTAACGCGCATCCAGATCATCGTTGCCCAAATCTTGCCTATCAACATCATTAGTAAAAGAAGACAGGGAATCGCCCCTAGGATTCCAGTACCAGCCAACAAGGACAGATAGCTGCTCCCATTCTCGGTTGTCACACCTACATTTGAGGCGAAACTGCCTTGTTCCTTCTTCGGGTCCCCCCCTTCGGCTGTGGTTCCCAGCCCGGCTCCCAGCCAAGGATGTTCGCCGATCTTATCGATCGCCATTTGCCAGGGCGCTTGTCTCGAAGCGAATACCCCACGCTGCTGATCCACCCCCTTGTACACCGTTGATGAGGTCAGCGAAGAAATCATTTGGGGACGAAAAATTGCGGTCGCTGCCATCACGATAGTAATGATGATCAGGCCCTCAGTAAACAGCTTGTATTTGCGTAGGGCCAGGCATAGCAAACCGCATGAGATGAACGCGGCGGCGATCCCGGCGCGTGAATGGCTGATGAAACCCAGAAACATGGCGACTGTGAAGAACACCCCGCGCCGCTGTTGCAATGATCGTTCTCTCGTTACCAACGTCCCCCATAGCAATACTGGTGCTCCCACGACACCCATGACTGCACCGAGAGAGTTGGGATTGCCCATAGCCTCAATGCCGAGAGCATAGAAAGCTGCATTGATGCCCACAAACGCTTCACACCCCAGGATCAATCGAGCAAAAAACACATTTTCTCGATCGGTGACCGCGATTCTTGCTCCAGTCCCCGCGTAGAGGAACAATAGAAAAAGGCTTAACACCTTCAATAACGCCACATCGGGATATCGCGACTCTGTGGCGGAGAGCAGGGCCGCGAGCACCGCGAACGCAGCCGTAAGATGGAATAAGCCGAAATAGTAGCGATGCTCCTTAACGACAATAAATAGTCCGCACAAGGCTCCTACAGCCAAGAAGAGCCACCGCGCCGCAGTCCAGACCGCACCTACCGGAAGGTCCACACCGGCTAAGAGAAACGCGAGGATCACCACGGGGAAGAATATCCGACGGTACATCCAGACAGCTGCAATGAGGAATTCGAGCAGAATCAGGCCACCCAAATACCGCTGGCTTGTGAAATAGAATGGCCGCGAGTAGGCCATATAAGCCAACAATAGGGGTGCCGTTAACGCACTAGCAACGAGAAAGCCTTTCGTAATCCTCTGGCTCATCCGCTAGGCCTCTTGGCGTGGGTTGACGAATCTCTTTGATGGAATACCAGGCATAGCCACCGATACTAGTACTTGCAGATAAAAACTCGGGACGGAATGCGAATGCTACGCAAGCCTGCATTCTAGCAGCGACAGTTGATCGCAGGAAGCACACAATCTCTTGTTTCCATCACGATCGACTAACGGCTGCCTGCACTGCTCGCTCAATTGAAACCGCCCAGACTTCGGGTGAGTAGTCCCGGATATGCTTGGCGCTGTTCGCGCCCATGCTCCGCCAGAGCTGAGGCTCCTTAGCTACTCTTGTCATGGCAGACTCCAAATGATCGACGTTTCTGGGGCCTATCAGCACACCGTTCCAATTCTCGCGAATCAGATCCGTGGAGCATCCAGCCGCCATGCTGAGAATTATCGGGAGTCCACACGCCATCGCTTCATTCACCACCATGCCCCAGGTATCGGTGTATGTGGGTAATATCAAGACCTCTGCCAGTCCATAATATGCGCCCAGGCATTCACGGTGCACAAAGCCGCTAAATACAACTCGTCCCGAAGAAAAGCTCTGAGCTAGCTTCTGCATCTGCGAGCGACACGGGCCATCACCCACAATCACTAAACCAATATTTTGCCGTATTTCACAATCCAAGCGGCCGTAGGCCGACAACAACTCGATAACACCCTTCTCCCGCACGAGCCGTCCAACGAAAAGCAAATAGCGCTGCGGCAGCTGCAACCGTTCGCGATACTGCGCTGGATTCTTGCGAGCGACTGCGGCCGCATTGGCAAAAAGACTATTGTCGACCGCATTCGGAGCAGTGAAGATTGTCCTCTCGTCAACCTGATGGGCTCTAACATATTCATGCGCCGATCGGCCGGGAACAACGAATCCATTGCATCGGCGCAAGAACGTTCTCTTCAAAAGCTCGACAAACGCATGCCGACGGCGCTGGTCGTGCTGGTTGCTTTCTGACCACAAAAGAAAAGGCACCTTGCGTTGTCGCGCCCAGAGTAGTGCTTCCCAGGACGCAAGATAGCTGTACCCACCGCAAACGATGACCTGCGGCTCTGATATGTTCAGTGCGGACCACAATCCGGCATTCAACAGTGCGTTGTATCTGCCGATGCGGTAACGCCACGAGGATAGAACTTGAAAAGAAAATCTGATCTCTTCTTTGTAGACATGCCATTCACGCAGTTTGGGATCGGTCTCTCCCAGGAAGATGACATGCAAATCCACTTCCTCTCGACAAGCCAGAGCGTTGAATAGTGGGATTCGGTATGGCGAAATGATTTCGGTAATGATTACAAGGCGAATCTTCATGCCGCACACTCTCGATAGATGCGCGCCAGGTTTTCTGCCTGTTGTTTGAGAGTGAATCTTTCGAGAATGGTGTCTCGGGCTGCAACACCGATGTCATGCCGCTTGCGCTCGTCTCGTAGCAACATTCCCAGGACAAGTACTAGTTCCTTGTCGTTACCAGGTCCGATCAAGAAGCCGTTTACACCCTGGCAAATGATTTCGGCGATTCCCTGACCACGACAGCCAATCGCCGGTTTGCCGGTCGACATGGCTTCCAGATACACGCAGCCGAGTCCCTCGTAACCGCTTGGAAGAGCGAACACCGCGCACCGCCGCATCGCTTCTGCAACGTGTCGCCTCGATAATCGACCCAGGAACCGCACTCGATCATGGATACCGAACTCCTGAGCCAATTGCTGAAGCCTAGGCATCTCTGGACCATGACCAATCAAATCCAACGTCGCTCCTGGAAACTCCGGGAGGATCGCCGCAACAGCACGGATCAGCACATCGTGCCCCTTCGTGGGTAGCAGGTTCCCTACGGAGAGGATATTAAGACCTTGGGCGCCATTGGTCTGATCAGGAGCAAACATGTCCGGATCGACACCGTTGTACACTACCGACGTCCGGCAGAGTGAGCCCATTTTCTCCAAAACTTTTTCACGGACGATTTCACTGATACAGATCACGCGCTTCGATCCCTGATAAACACGGCGAGAGATTCTGCCACACCAGTGACCGACCCGACCGCGGGAGTGCTCATCTGAAAAAGCGTCTTGACTATGCACTGAGATGACGTAAGGTAGCCCGAGTTCGGAGTTTAGTAACATCGCTGCATGACCGGCGGGTAGCGTAGCATGGGCATGGATCAAATCAATCCTTTGCTCCTGTTGCAACTCGCGCACGCTGCTCACGAGACTGGCGAACGCAAACGCTCCGGCTATTGGCAGGCCGAAAATGCCGGGCAATGAGAAGTAGCGTATCCACTCGGCTAACACAATTGAGCTTGCAGCCCGATGCTTTTTTCTATAAATGGGCTGCAGAGCGAGTACGGTATTCGAAATGCCTGCTTGGGACAGACTGCTTAGAGGGTCCGATATAAAGCAGCCTTGCGAATCGTCTAGTGCATGGGGATAGAAAGGCGTCAGTGTGAGAACATGGAGCGGCCGCCGCCTGCCAGATGATTGATCGTCATCCGGCATCATGAACCCAATCCGAGCTTTGACGCCTCCCGTAAGAAGACCCTCTCCCACTGAGGTGTAATTAGATTCCAATCGAATCTTCCGCTGAGCACACGGGAGGCTCGTCCCATAGTTCGCCGGAGTTCGGCATTTGCGAGGAGCGTGTCGAGATATCCCATGAGCTCATGCTCACTTCCGCCTAGATAGCCCGTTCTCCCATGTTCCACGGTCTCGGGTTCATAATCGCATCGAGCTAGCACGGGCAAGCCGGACGACGCCGCCTCCAGAATAACTTTAGGAGAACCCTCCCAGTGTGACGGGAACAGAAACACGTCTGCCTTGCGATAAATGTCCCGCAGCTCGGAACCATAGCGGCCTCCCGCGAGTTCGCAGTTTGATAACCGCCGGCGCTGTATCCCGGCTCGGAGCTCTGACTCCAAGGGCCCCTTACCAACAATCACGAAATCGGCATGAGGCAATCTCGATGCCGCGTCAACCAGCAACTGGGGTCCCTTGAATCGCCTCAGCGACCCTACAAAGAGCACGCGTGGCCTCGCATTCGGAGGACGATCCCACTCCGGGGTGAAGAATTGCGTGTCGACACCTGTAGGGATCACTTCGCTCTCGAGTCCGTAGTGTTTCTTCAAACTAGCTCGAACACAGGAGGAATTACTGAAAAAGACATCGCTCCGAAGCACGGTTTTTTTCCAAGAACGGATCTGCTCGTCTTTGACAGTCTCGTCCTTCTGAAGGTCGGACTGAGATTCGATGCTGGCGATGACAACTCTCCTGTCATGCCATGTGCGTCTCAACCCCAGGTATATCTTCGATGCCGGCGACCCTTTTACGTAAAAGAGGATAGAGTGACGCCCGAAGACGAACTCAGGCAAAATTCTGAGAGTTTGCCCTCGTTGACCTAGCCGAATAAATCGGGTTCCCGGTCTCTCAGCCAATGACCTGTGCGGTTCACCGCACAGAAACATCGTTACATGAAAACGCTCCGGATCAAGACGTGAAACAAGATCGCGAGCATTCTGCATCTGCGAGTTGAATTGGTCTGCATCTGCAAAACTGTCGACCAGCAGGCGAATTGGCTTCATGCGGCTAGCACGTTTGATCGATAGTGAAAAGAAAGTCTACAAGCGCACAGCCGTCGGTTCGACTCTATTCGAATGGACTACGATACCAAAACTCCGTCACGACATTAGCCATTCTAGCCGACGCTCGCGCAAGAACGCAGCAATCCGCAGTCTATCGTTGTGCTCTTGGGCCGAAAAACGCAAGTGGTCAAGTGCAACCTCAAGCAGGTGCCGATAAATCCCTTTTTGAACGCTTGTCGGAAGCGGAGATTGTTCTGCCGGGTCGGATTTCAAATCGTATAGGTTTTCAACCCCCGTACCGAAATTCTTGATGAGTTTATATCGAGATTCGCGAACGGATAAAACTCTCGGTCCTTTTCGATTTTCTGATCGGAATGGATTGGTGCACCCCGCCACACACTCGGATATAGCTGGAGTCTCGAAATCCTGGGCAGACTTTAGGCGACTCAACTGGCTTTTCCCGTGGAATTTTGCCGGAGCGGACTCTCCCAACGCGTCCAGGAGAGTCGGAGCGAGGTGGATCAAGCTGAATGGTGACTCTTTCGGCTTGCTCGTCTGGGCCTCTGGAATACGCAAGAGCAACGGGACATGGATGAGTTCCTCTTTAAGGTGAGAAGGCGGATGGTAACGTCCTCCATGATCGAGGAACTCCTCGCCATGGTCGGCGGTAAGCGCAAAGACACAGCTACCCCATCGATTCGAAGTATCGAGCGATGCAACGAGACGGCGTAGTTGTTCATCGACCCACCTGACTCCAGCGTCGTAAAGCGCAACTATCTCTTCCCGAAACTTTGCCAGACGCATGGGGCCGATGTCCGTGCGCTTCCAATACGAATTTATATACCGGGCACGCTGCGGAGCGATGGGCTGAGAGGAGAGCGCCGACAAAGCCGAATACTTCGGATAGTAGGGAGAATGCGGATCCATGAAGTGCAGCCAGAGAAAAAACGGGCTATCGCTTATGCAAGAAAGCCACTCGATTGCATGATCCACAATTACGTCTGCCGACGGAAACATTCTCAGTGCATCGAGGGAATCCGGCACCGGGGTTATCCGTTGGCAGTATTCAAAGTAGAGCTCGTCGTAAACTTTCCCGATCGGTCCCATGGCAGGACGGATTTTTTGCAAGACCCGATTGATGTGGCTCGCCCATCCACTTCGGTTGGCGTCCGAACTTCCCGGGGCTGCAGGTTCGATCGCATCACTTTCCAGAAAGTCACGAAATCGATCAAATCCCTGCTCGAAACCAAACCGCGGTGAAATGTATGGGTTCGCCGCGGCAAAACAGGCCGTCGCATATCCTGCCTGCTGCAAAACTGTCGTCAGAGTTGGCTCGCTCGGAGCAATTCCCAACATGTCGCGCCCCAGCGCAAGAGGGAAACGTGAGGCAAAGATCGCGGGCAACGAATAATACGTTGGGGTACCGGCCACGATCGCGGTTGGAACCACATAACTGTCCTTCGCCAAAGAATCCAAAAATGGCGTTGTCGGACTCCGATACCCCATGAACCCCACATGGTCTGCGCGCAGGCAATCCACCGTGACCAGGAGCATCGATCTTCGAGTGTGCATTCAGACCACCTTCTTCGTTACTGCGTTCGCCTTTTTAATCTTCTTCTTCTGCACTTCGACCTGCACTACCCCGTTCCTTGTTCTGAAACGGCCGTTCTGAACTAACTCGTAGAGGTCTGCATCATGGAGGTACAGAAGATCGCTATGTCTCGTCTCCAAAGCTTTCAAAAAGGAGTCGAGCTGTTTCAGTGTCTGCGTCCGAAAATCCCGAACGCTCGAATGGAAATTGATGGAGTGTACTGAGACGATCGCAGGAATACCATTTGAGAAGCAGGTCTCTGCCGCGCACAAGCATGCTTCAAGTGAAAAATCCGCCTGCACAGCAGGTTCGAACTCAATTGTCCGCGACAGTTGCAATACTTCGCTTCCATTGAAATACGGAGGAGTAAATGTGCCCGGACCATTCTGTGCTACTTTTACTCCGTGTTGAGCCCATGCGCGGATTGTGTCTTCATTTGACCGATATCCTGGCGCGCACGCTGAGGTTGGAAGCGTCGCAAACATCTTGGCAAACGCACCCACGGTCTCGCCGATTAACTTCCGCTGCACATGTTGCGACAAAAAACGTTCGTCTGGTGGATTTTCTGGGTCCCAATACTCGTAGCCGATCCAAGGCATCCGCCAGTGAATATAGGGAGTGCCTGCTTTCCAGAGGGTTCGTAATAGCCTTGCAGGTACATCGTCTTCCAGATTCCTCCGTACAGCTCTTTGGCAAAAATGGGTCATTCCATGTAGAGCGGCATGAAAGACGCCATAGGCGATTCCTGAGTGGTAGGCCTCGAGCAATCCAGGCCGTTCCCAACCGTTGGGAAGGCCATTCGCCAACGGTCGAATATGAACCGTCTGCCACTGTTCTGCTTCCATCCTTGCAAAATCCAAATTTCCCAGGATGAAATTCATCTCAACGCAAGGATGGCAACCCATGGAATCTCGATGCTTCTTGAGCGTTGCGCCGAGTGCCACCAGGTCGTCAGCTGTTTCGAGCGTATAGAAGTCGTAGGGCCGATCTCCCAACGCGAGGCCTGCCGCCTGTAGCTGCTCGAATCCTTCCCTGTCTCTTAGACCAACACGTCCCCAGTCATCGCTCTGAAATATAACAATTGGGCGATTGAAGACGAACCCAGAGACCGGAACCAGATCTCGTATTCTTCGGAATGCTGCTCTACCCCAACTCACTTGGTCGGCACCTTCGGATCATGATAGGCCTTGGGATGAATCTCTCTAGTGTGCGCCGGCACACTCATATTCTTGTGAAATTCAGATAAAGCTAAAGCTGTGGCGTCTTGTTACAGATAACCAAGATCTCGGAGTCGCTCCTCAATCATCTGTCGCTCAATTTGGTCCGCCATTCGGGTATCGTCATTGGTCAAATTTTCCAGAATGAATATGAGTAGTTCCTCGAGGCTGCCGAAAGAGGAGCCGTATCTTTTCTCGGCTGCTGTACATAACTCGCCCGGCAACTGTATTGTCCTTATTTCAGGCAAATATGCACCTCTGCGATGGAGCACACTTCATGCCAATCCAATACTGGGGCCCTGCAATGTTTAGCGGCCCGCCACCTTGCTTCCTAAAAACATACCACGCACTCGCGATACCACTGCATCTGTGATTAGGCGATCATCCGTATCCAATCCCGTCCACAGTGAAACGACACAAAATACAAAATACGAAAGTACCATCGCCAAAATGGCTCTCGCTAATTGCTCCTTGGCTAAGAACGAACTCCTGCTGAGAAGAAAAACAATCAGCCCCGCACTTCCCACAGAAGGTGCTAACTTCAAATAGCTCCAGTTGTAAGGCGACAACTTGAGGGCCCTGCGGACTTGTAAAAGATTCAAGAGATTCATTCCCACATTCGTAATCGCAGCCGCGGTTGCGGCACCCACGGCGCCCCAACGCGGCACGAGCGCAAAGCAAAGCAAGACCATCACTATCGCCATCAAGGATTGCACGCGAATCAAGCGTCTTTCATGCCCCGACATCAGCAGAAGAAACCCGACCGAGCCAACGCCGCAATTGACCAACTGGCCCAACGTGAGAATCACCAGCGCCGGCCAGCCTGATTCAAACTCATGACCAAATATCCGCATGATTGCGGGCGCATAGCATATAACAACAATCGCGAGCGGCAGGGTGAGACCCAAGATCCACTTCGTAAGCGTCTGGAACAACCTGCTTAGCACCTCACGTTCTCCCCTTGTATGCATATCCGCAATGACAGGGGCAAAAATCTGATTAACTGAATGAAGGAAGATCGTCTCGTAAGCCACGATCGACGCCACGACCGCATAGATTCCGACATCATGGGGACCGCGATAAACGCCGAGCGCAACGCGATCTGTCTGGACCATGAAAAATTGCATCATCCCAAAGCCGAACATTGTCGCCGAAAATGACCAGATGTCGCGCCCTATCCCAAGGCGGTTCAGGTTAGCAGATCGCGCTTCGGGGGGAGTCAGACGCCAGACCGACTGAGTCAACAGCACCAGAACACAACAAGCACTACACACTTGGCCAATAAGATACCCTTTCAGGCCATATCCCAACGTGACCAGCAGCACTGTCGGAACAATGGTGGCTGGACTGGAGATGAACTTCGAAATGATGGTTCGCCGTCCCGCTTCCCTATAACCCGTCAGCACATTGCCACTAAACAAGTTGAGCGCAGACATGACCATAATGACGGCAAACAAAGGCAGATAGCGCACAAGCTGCGGAGCGTGATAGAAGCGAATTGCGATCCAGGGTCCCAGTTTCAGCAGGACGCCCGCAAACAGTAGGTTGGTGGCGAGAAGAATCCAGGAACCATTCCACAACAGCGCTCTTAACTCCGAAACTTTCCTGGAAGCGGAATACTCAGCCACAAAACGAAGAGCTGATTGGGGAATGCCCAGCGTGTTCACCATTCCCACGAAACTGATGATCGTAATGCCCAAAGCATAAAGGCCAAGAGCATCCGCTCCGAGAAAACGCGCCAAATAGATCTTGAATGCATAGCCGACAACAGCAGTGAAGATAGTTCCGGCAAATGCAATACCTGACTGACGCGAGATGCGCCCCATCTCGGTCTTGAAACTCACTCGTACTTTTTCGTCAGCCTGACTCGCGTTTACCGCCGTTTTGGGATGCTGCCCAGAAAAAGCCGGACTTGCAGCACCTTCCGCAAGACTTTGCTCATCCGGCATTTCCTCAGATATCGAGAAATCACCCAATCGCTACTCTCCTCCTCTTAAACTGCTTCCCACAAAGAGATCGATCATTCGCGACCTGGGATTAGATGAGTCAGTGTAACCACTTTCATTGGAGACCGGGAAATAAGATTACGGCTTCTTCGTCCGCAGATCGCGTAATCGCGAGACAACTTTTCGGGCGGAGCGCTCAAGTGGCGGAGAGGTTTTGATCACTTCCGCAGTTCCGTAGCGCAGAATTTCCTTCATATGTTTTGCTAGTGATCGCGTTAGGGTTACATACAGCGTCCGTCGATTCTCGTTAGCGAACCGATCCTTGTAGTCTTCTTCGCCCAAACCCAGGTCGACCATCTTCAACTCGGGATCCTCGGCTGCCTCTTCGATCAACTTTGAGAGCAAGCAAAAACCGGGTGAGAAGCGTTCCAAGTTCCTGGCGAACGTTGGTTGGTACCAAAACCACGAGCCCTGAAATCGAAATCCATAATTCCAGGCAAGCACTTTTTCACCGCTCATCATTCGCGTCAGAATGAACCAGCCAGAACTCGCCAATAGTTGTGCCAACTCCGCGAGAAATATTTGGCGGTCGGGTTTCTCCAAATTACTGACCCGGTTCATAGCCGCGAAACGTTGGATATGAGTTTTGACAAACTCAGGAAGTAGGGGAGCGACAGTAGTCCAGTCACACGCATGATCTAATCGGACTGGCGATTCCTTCCCCATTGCGCTCAGGGAGCGGCGGACCATCTTCCGTCCTGGTAGCGCGAGCTTATTGTCATTGGGCCGGCGTCCGATGTAGCTCAATCGTACCTGAGAGCATGTGTAGGCAGTTCGGGAAAACCGGTGATAACCAGTTGTTACAGACACTCTCTCGATCGCCGCTACGGTCGTGGAATCGGCTGGCAAATTCGCGAGTGTGATTTCATGGACATTTCTCTGCCGCAAATGCTCTAAGACAGATGAGACGAACGCATTTTTGTGCTCAATGGGTGCGAGAAAGTCGCAATAGTCTCCTGTCGTAGCACAGAGGAAGGAGGCTCGCATCCGCTCGGAATCGAGAGCCAACGGAACCACAGCACAGAGGGAGTCCGCTTCGTCATAACCCAAAAACAGCAAGGGTTGTAGCGTATTGCTGTACGCTCTATATACCGCCAGAGACCATTCAAAGGTGTAGAACACCTGCGAATCGGGCAGTCGCCGCACCAGTTCGTTCCATTGGCGCTGCAATGTAGGATCTCGCGGGATTTCTTCCAGTATCGCGATTCGCAAGCGATTGCTTTGTTTATTGGGTTGGTGAATACGTAAGAGTAGTAATCGGCTCTCGGATCCAGGTTAAAAATTCGGCTTACATGTTTTCCCGTTGCCACTTAGAAACTCTGCGATTCCAGAGCCACTCCGAAAATCTGCAAGCTGTGCATAGAAGCCGCAAATGTGAGCTTCGAACTCTCCCAGAGTCATTGTGCTAGTCACATGAATTCGCGGCAAAGCATATGCCGGCAATTTGCGTCCCAAACCTCCGCCGTAATTGAGGAAGGCGGTCCGATATCCGGCTTTCTCAGCAAAATTGGAAATTTGAGGCTTGATTGACTCTGGATCTCCGAACGGATATGCAAAAGCCCAAACCTCGGTACCCAGCGCCGATTCAAGCACCGCTCGGCTTTGTAGAATCTCCTCATACGCTCGCTCAGGCTCCTGACGAGACAAGATGGGATGACTAAGCGTGTGAGCGCCGATTGTCATGCCCGCTGACTGCAATTCCAGCAACTCATCTCGCGTCATAAAACCATACCTGCGGCACATCACAGAGTTTTCGAGATCGACAACTGGTTTTTCGCTTTGACCAAACTGAACGCGCAACTCTCGTATTACGCTGTCGCGGCTCTGAAAGTCCAACTGCGACAGGCGACGTACGCAGTCGGACCATACGGCACGCCTTTGTTTCCTGCCTTCCAGCTTGTCGGCAATGAGGAATTTTTGAGACGGTGCCCGTATCGGTCCCGAGGGAGCCCGCAGGAAAATCAAGAACAGTTCCTCATACCACAACATCGTGCGCAGTTCTCTAGCAGATGCGCCTGTCACAAAGAACAAGCATTTGACGTTCTCTTCTCTTAACACGGGCAGCATGTCCGTCAAACAGTTTAGCAGCCCGTCGTCACAGGTCAGAAGGACAGATCTGGAAGGTAATTCTTCTCCGCTCCTGAAAAATCCAAGAACGTCGTCCGGTGCAACGATTTTGTATTCTCCTTTGAGCAATCGTATTTGACGGCGAAGCATCTCGGCACTGATGAGATTTCCGTCAAAGGCTGCGTCGACAGGTTTGTAATCGGCGGGAATGATCCCGTGATACGTAACAATAGCGAGGCCGGTGTTCGACGTCCTTCGGAATGCCCCAATGCTGGAGAGGGTGGGATACACCAATGTTTTCAGCAGCGGGCTGACGATCCTCATCGCTTCTCAACCATTTCCCATCTCAATGGTGTCCCACGTTCGACATCGCAACTGGCTCGGCGCCCGATTATCTCCGACAAATAGCGGGTATGCAGTCCGTGCGCGGGACGAATAGCGCGCACGTTTTCATTGTTAAAAACGTCCCCGCACTTCATATCCTCCACAATGAATAGCGAGCGGCGGAATGCTCGGCTATTCTGCTCATGTGAACTGAAGCCGAAATGAACGCCACCGAGCGCCTTCTCGGCCACGCGAATGGCATTGACTGTCTCTTTAAACTCTTCTGGCTCCAGCGAGAAAGTGCTGTCCGGGCCAGGATTGGAACGAGACAACGTGATGTGCTTCTCTACAATGCAAGCGCCCAAAGCCACAGCCGCGACAGGGACCGCCGTTCCCAGAGAATGATCCGAGAGTCCCACAGGCACTTCAAAGCGCCGGGTCAATTCCGGAATGGTTCGTAAGTTCATCTCATCAACAGGGGCGGGATAGGCGCTGGTACACTTCAGCAACGCAATCTGTTTCGCTCCTGCCTTTTGAGCGGTCTGCACCGCTTCCTCGATTTCCTCGAGAGTCGCCATGCCCGTCGACATGATTAATGGCTTCCCTGTTCTGGCCATTCTCTGGATCAACGGAATATCGACTAACTCGAACGATGCCAGCTTGTACGCTGGTACGTTCATTGACTCCAGGAATTCAATCGCAGTTGAATCAAACGGAGAGGAGAACAACTCAATTCCTAGCTCGAGCGCAGCCGCTCGCAGGCGCGGCTGCCATTCCCATGGCGTGTACGCTTCGCGATAAAGCTCGTGTAGATTACGCCCTTCCCAGAGGGTCCCCTTAATTTGAAAATCCGCCCGGCCGCAGGCGATTGTCATCGTATCTGGCGTATAGGTTTGGAGCTTTACCGCGTCAGCACCAGCATCCTTCGCGGCACGCACAATCGCAATCGCCTGATCGAAACTCTGTCCGTGATTCGCCGACATCTCTGCAATCACATACGTCGGATTGCCCGAGCCTATGACTCTATCTCCGATCTCAATTTGCGGTGCCATGCTGAAATTAACTAGGGTCAAACCCTCGAACAACCCAGCAGCCTGTTTCCAACTATGAAATCATCGATAAATCAAGTGGACTGCCGCCTGGCCGAGAATCTGTTCCGTTCCGCAGTTCTCAAAACAAGCTCCTTCGAACGCCTTCACGGAAGCTATGTTCTCGGGCTTCACACAAGCGTGAATCAGGGAACCCACATCGAGTTTGCGTAATTCCCGCACGCCTCTTTCGATCAATTCACTAGCGAATCCACGCCCTCTCATGTCTTTGCTTAAGCTGATGCCGACGTCCCATTCAGCGTCCGCCCGACGTTCAAACCTGATCTGTCCTACTGCTATCCCCTCCCCATCTTCAGCGATAAACATTCGGCATATCTTAGTCGTGCCACATGAGTCTTCCATCTTCGCATCGAACCACGATACGTGAGTTTCCCATTCAATCGGATCGGACGTAAAAGATGCGGCTCGAACGTCTGGATCATTCGCCCACTCCCACAATAATCGCCGGTCCTCGTTTCGGACCGGCCGCAGCCGGAGGAGCCGCTGCCCACAAAGCACAGACACTACCCGCATTGCGCCCCTTCCGTCTACCAACTCCCGGGACGCCTTCGATAGAAGTTGCCGCCTTTCAAGCGATTCGATTAGAGATTTCAGCTTCTCCGCGATTGTCTCAGGTCTGACCATTCTGTTCCCGACGTGTATGGCACAAGCTCTCTTTTGGAGCTCCTCCGCCAGCGCAGTCTGATTATCCGCTACGTCAATCAGCAAAGCGGGAAGACCGAGCAGACAGAGTTCCCAACAGGCAGTGCCCGCTGCCGAAATCGCCACATCGGCCCCCGCCATTAGCTCTGCGATGTTGGAGACGTCCTTTCTTACAACTATCTTTCGTCCGCTCCGAGCGACTAGATTTTGCAGCTTCGCGAAATTGGGATTGCTGCCGCCAACGATCACAGTTGCCTCAAGCTCTGGGATGCCGGCCAAATGTAGCGCCTCAATCGCAGTCGCGGTGACATTCTCTTCATCGCTGCCTCCCATCGTAACTAGCAGATGACGGCACGACGGCGAAAATGTGCGCTGCCAATTGCTCCAAATGCTAAATTCCCTACGCAACAAAGCATATCTGGGACCGAGAATGAGCCGGGTGTATTCCCCACGATTTGAGTAGAGGGCCGGAGTTGCTGACACGTTCTGATTGAGCACTATATCGGCCGAGTAGTGATGCGAATGTCCGAAGTCGTCCAAGAAAAGAACTTTGAATCCGGCTGCCTTCAGCCCGCTCTGATAATCCATTCCGAATTGATAGCCATCAACGGCGATCCACTCACAGTGTTGTTGCTGTAAGAGAGCGATCGTTTGCAGCAGGTCATCCGAGGTGCTGACCGAAGATGATATCGGGAGAGTTTCGAACGACTCAGCTCGAATTCGAGCCCGGATCGCCTCCGTGCTCTGAGCCATGGTAAACACAGTCTGTCCGCCGGCATCCTGCCAAGCTTGTGCCAGGGCAATGCAGCGCATGACATGGCCCGTACCAATCGCTGGACTCGCATCTGCCCGAATCAGAAGTGTACCTATGCCCACCGAAAACTCCGCAAATGGAAATCAGTGCATCGCTTTCTGTACAACGGAACGATTCAAGTCCGCTAACTCGGGTTCCGCTTCGAGCAATTTCAGGACGTCGCGCCATGAGAACATCGCGTCTTCGTGCCGCGAGTAAATCGCTCGGACAAAGGCAAGGTCTTCGGGCGTATCTACCGTCCACCGGTGCGCGCTGTAATCTTCGGCGTCGGTTACAGAAAGAAGCTGGAAGTCCGCGGGATGTTCGATGATATACGGTGTCACGTGTTCGCGTTCATAAGGCCGACGTGCTTCCTGCCACGCGCGCGTTAATGCGTTTCGCGAAATCACTTCGGTATCGAGGCCGCGCGGGTACGTGCGCACTAACGTGTTCGAGGCATATGCCGGCTGTCCTCGCAAGAAGGCCCGGATGGTCTTATCGGTGATCTCCGGATCGATCAGTGGACAGTCCGATGTGACTCGAACTACGATATCGGCTTTCGTCGATTCCGCTGCGCGGAAGTAGCGGTCGAGTACGTCATTCTCGTCACCTCGATAAGATGGCACACCGCAGTCTTGACATTCCTCGACAATCGCGTCGTCCTTTGCAAGGGTAGTAGTCGCGACTATCAAATCGTCAGTCAGATGCGAAGCCCGCAACCGGCTCACGACCCTATGCAACATGCTCCGGCCGGATATCTTTTTCAGCACCTTGCCGGGCAGCCGCGAACTCCCCATTCGTGCCTGAACGATGGCAACTACTTTCACCTTGCCTCCACCGCCGCACTCTCATAACTTCCCACTACCTTCTTCACCGCAGCGATTACATCCAGCACATCTTGTTCCGTCATGTTATGAAACATAGGCAAACTGAGGAGACGCGAATATGCATCCTCGGCGACCGGGAACTCTCCGCCGCGGTATCCAAAACGATCACGATAGTACGGATGCAAGTGCACCGGAATGTAGTGGACGTTAACCCCAATGTTCTCGGCCCGCAGAGCACGAAAGACTTCTCCCCGATTGACGGACAACTCCTGCACATTTAGCAGAATCGGGTACAAGTGCCAGGCCGGGCTGACATCGGGTCGTGCGGTGGGCGGCACGATCCCGCGAATATCCCGAAATGCGGCTGTATATTGCGCCGCAATTTCGCGCCGTCGCGCAAGATTTGTATCGATTCTCTTCAATTGCTGAATTCCCAATGCACAAAGTACATCGGGCAGCCGGTAATTGAAGCCGAGTGAAACCATCTCGTAGTACCACTGCCCTGCCCTCTGACGATCTCGCGCGCTACTCGAAATACCATGGTTGCGAAAACGCCGCAGTATCTCAGAAAACTCCGGATTGTTAGTCGCGACCATTCCGCCTTCAGCCGTCGTGATGTGCTTCACTGGATGAAAACTGAAGACGGTCATATCCGCAATTCCGCCAATCCGTTTGTGCTGATATTCCGCCCCCAACGCATGGCATGCATCTTCAATTACAGTCAGCCCATGCCGCTCAGCGATATTCAGAATAGGACCCAGGTCCGCGGGATGACCCGCGTAGTCGACCGGCAGAATCGCTCGCGTCTTTGCGGTGAGTTTTCTTTCGATCTCCGAAGAGTTCACGTTCAAAGTATCGGCAGAAACGTCGGCAAAAACTGGCGTCGCTCCCTGATACAGAACACAATTCGCAGTTGCAGCGAAGGTTAGCGGAGTTGTGATCGCTTCGTCGCCAGGCTTGAGGCCAGCAGCGAAGCTTGCGGCGTGTAATGCTGCGGTCCCGGAGCTGAAGCTGACCGCGAACCGAGTTCCCACATACGATGCGAACGCCTCTTCGAATTCCGCGACTTTGGGACCTGTAGTGAGCCAGTCCGAACGCAAAACGTCGACGACGGCCTGAATGTCTCCCTCATCCACCGATTGTCTACCGTATGGCAGAAAGCTGGACCGCACGGGTGCCCCTCCATGCATGGCGAGCGTCCGCAAGTTGGCCGGAGTGGTTTTCATCCTTTGGCTTAGGCTGAAATCTGGGCAGCCTCAGCCTCATTCACGACGTCAGGGGAGATTAGTGCATGCAACTCGTGGCTGGTCAGCCAGCGGTCATTGGTGTCGCTTGCATATCTGAAAGCTTCTGGTAACCGCTTTCCGCTGCTCCAATTCTCTCGACGCCACCAGGAATGAGACGGTTGAATTACATAACGATCGCCCATTTCTACTGTATTGCGGGCCTCATCCTCGGAGACAAGTACCTCGTGAAGTTTTTCTCCCGGTCGGATTCCGACGGTTTCGATCTGGCATCCTGGTGCGATGCTTTCTGCCAGATCAAGCAAGCGCATGCTCGGAATCTTCGGGACAAAGATCTCCCCACCGTGCATTTGCTCAATGGAGGAAATCACAAAGCGGACTCCCTGTTCGAGCGTAAGCCAGAATCGCGTCATACGCGGATCGGTCAATGTAATTCGTCCCGTTCGTCTCTGCTCCTGGAAAACGGGGATCACGCTGCCGCGGCTCGCTACAACATTCCCATACCTTGCGCAACTGAACCGCGAGTCCTGCGCCCCTGCGTATGCGTTAGCCTGTACAAACATCTTCTCGGCGCACAGCTTCGTTGCACCGTAGATGTTGATCGGATTTACCGCTTTGTCTGTGCTGATGGCGAGCGTTTGCCGGACTCCCTGGTTGATCGCCGCGTCGATGACGTTTCGCGCGCCAATCACATTCGTTTGCACAGCTTCGAATGGGTTGTATTCACAAGCCGGCACCTGCTTCAGCGCAGCTGCGTGAACCACGATAGTAATTCCGGAGAAGGCCCGCTCTAGGCGTGATTGATCGCGAACATCCCCCAAGAAATACCGCAGGCTTGAATGGGTTAAGCCCCCCGCTCGCATCTCATGTTGCTTCAATTCGTCCCGGCTAAAGATCACCAAACGCTTTGGCCGATAGTCCTTGAGCATTATCTCGGTAAATTTCTTGCCGAAGGACCCCGTACCGCCAGTCACTAGTACCGCCTGTTCCGACCAATTCATCCCTTATGCCTCTTCTCGCACGAATTCCGAGGGTGAGCCAATGCTTGATCTTCAAATCGCCGTCCTTAGCAGGTCACGGAGGATGGCTTCCGGGCTGTTGTGTTTCCCGCTAGTATAGCGGACTTTGGCTGAGATTCTTCCTCTCAAACTCGATCAAAATTTCGTCACGATTTTTTCCTTCGAATGCTAGAATGTCCGACGAACTTCCAATTCATTTTGCTTGATCGTCCCTGCGTGCGATAGACCAGCCTCTCCGTCCCGGGATTCGAGCGGAAGTGCGCAAGTACGGTTGGCTTGCGAGGGACAAAACGGTTGAGGAGCAGGCATGGATTCAGGGCCCCTGGCACCGCTGAGTAACGGCACGCTTCGCGAGATCCAAGCCCCTCAGGTGCTCGATCTTGGAAACGCTCTTTCTCCAAAATTCTACCGCGAGCACCCTTCCACTGAGTCCGCTGTGGGCGAGTATCTCCGGATCCTCTTCAAACGTAAGTGGATCGTTGTTGGCTGCTTCGCGACGATCTTCTCGGTTGTTGCAATTGCAACTTTAAAGACAACGCCAGTCTACGAGGCGAGTGGCACGATTGCTATCAATAAGCCCGACACCTCTCTAAACTTCCAGGGCTCGACAACTTTCAATCTCGACTACTACGATCCCTCGGAGCTGGATACAGAAGTAAAAATTCTGCAGAGTGACCTGCTCGCTTTGCAAGTGATCCGCGAACTGAACCTGGATCGCCGGCCTGAAATCGCGGATCAGGCGCCTCCTGCTCCTTCATCCTCACTCGATCTCAGTCCGGATCCTTTGCAAAGCGACCCGGCGCGTGCTTCATCGATGATCGGCAGCTTCAAAGGCAACCTCCGCGTGAACCTCAGTCCCAACACGCGCATCGTCGAGGTTCACTACCGTAGCCCGGACCCGCAGATGGCCGCGAATGTGGTCAACACGCTCATGCAGACTTACGTCGAAAACAACTTCAAAGCTCGCTTTGAATCGACGATGCAGGCTTCGGATTGGCTTTCCAAGCAGTTAGTCGACCTTCAGATGAAGGTTGAAACCTCTCAGGAAAAGCTCGTCCGCTATCAGAAGGAGCATGAGATTCTCGGCGCTGATGAAAAGCAGAACATCACGATGGAGAAGCTCGACGAACTCAACAAGGAACTCACGGCGGCAGAGAGCGAAAGGATGGACAAAGAAGCCGCCTATCGCTTGGTCGAATCGGGGGATCCCGAGGCAGTTGCTTCGGCAGCCGGTGATGGTGATGACAAAAGCGCGCAAGCGGCGACCCCGTTGCTTGGCACGTTGCGTGGGAAGGAAGCTGATCTGAAAATCCAGGCCGCGGATCTGAACACGCAATTCGGCCCTTCCTATCCGAAGCTCTTAGTCCTCAACAATCAAATCAAGGAAATCGAATCGCAAATTCAGTCGGAGATGAAGAAGACCATCAACAAGGTCCGTGGCCAGTACTCGGCTGCGTTGCAGCGCGAGAACATGCTTCATGAGGCATTCGAAAAGCAGAAGCAGGAAGCGAATAAACTCAACGAGAGCGCCATCGAGTACACCCTGCTCAAGCGTGACGTTGACACGAATCGCCAACTCTACGAGGGTTTGCTCCAAAAGCTCAAAGAGGCTGGCGTTTCCGCTGGGTTGAAGTCGAACAACTTCCGCATAATCGATAGCGCCCGTCCTCCCACTGGAGCAATCGAGCCCAACGTTCCACGCAACCTCCTTTTCGCCGCTATGCTCGGCTTAGCCTCAGGGATTGGCTTGGCCTTCCTGCTTGAGGGTCTCGACAATACCGTTCGCACCACTGAGCAGGCGCAGATGATTTCCGGTATCGCCTCTCTCGGCATGATCCCGCTCGGGTCGAAGTCGGCCCGTGAAGGCACGAATCCAAAGCGGCTGGTGATTGCCAGTTCTAAAGAAGCCGTCGAACTCGTAACGCAGGTTCGCCCGCAGTCTCAGATGGCGGAATCTTACCGCGCCCTCCGGACGTCTCTGTTGCTCTCCAGTCT